>Ga0247732_10000016_pt1 | contig 126762 bp, 124 predicted proteins | sample UWRJL163409C2_FD_180940 | JGI IMG/M metagenome (GOLD analysis project Ga0247732, IMG submission 180940) | Plant litter microbial communities from Arlington Agricultural Research Station in Wisconsin, United States - UWRJ-L163-409C-2 | ecosystem: Environmental > Terrestrial > Plant litter >... | reverse complement strand
AACGGGAGCTTTTCGAGGAGACCGGCCTGACCGGAATCGACCTTGGCGAGCCTGTGTGGAGCCACGATTTCGACGTGCAGTGGGACAGCGCCGACCACGACACCGGTCACGCCGAGTTCTACACCGCGACGGTCGATCAGTTCGTTCCCTCGCAATCGGGCTGGACGGATGACGAGAAGGTCGACGTTCTCGAGCACCGCTGGTGGTCACTGAGCGAACTGCTCGCGACCGATGAGCCCTACGAACCGGCCGAGCTCATCAACCTGGTGCGACGACAGCTGCCCTCCTGCTGAAAGGCTGATATGACCGATCCCATTGCCGAGCTTGAAGCCCTAGAGCTCTCGCTCGAGTTCGATTCCTTTGACCTCAACGACGCCTGGCGTGTCGGAAGCGCTGCCGCCGAGATCATCCTTGAGGCGGGGTACTCACTGTCGGTGCAGATCGTGCTCGGCGGCCGTGTCGTGTTCAAGGCGGCATTCAACGGCGTCAGCCAAGATACCGAGCCGTGGCTCACGGGAAAGGCCGCGGCCGCGCTGCTTTTCGAGTCGAGCACCTACCGCGTGCGGCTGCGCAAGGACCTCGACCCACGCGTGGTGGCAGGCCTGGATGAGGACACGTACCGCACCCACGGCGGCTCGGTGCCCATCCGTGTTCGCGGGCGGGGGATCGTCGGAACAGTGACGGTCTCGGGAGAACCGGACACGGTTGACCACGCCGTTGCCATCGCTGCAATTGCACGGGCACTGGGGCGCGGGTAGCCGATAGGGTGTGCGGGTGACAAATACTCGCCGATCCGCCGTTGCGCTTGCGATCATCGCCGGCGCTGCGCTCTCGCAGACTGTTGTAGGCGTAGCTACCGCCGCAGAGGTACCCGTACTCGTCGAATTCACCACGACCTCAAGCACAATTGAATACGGCCAGTACTGGACTTTTCCGGTCAATTCGGACACACAGTTCTATTGGCGGATGTTTCAGCCGGGCACGTACGAGGTCACCTCGACGGGAGTCCCGGGCTCATACGCACCGATCCTCAGCCTGTTCGACGCAGGCGGCCACATCAGCGGCAATCTCGCGGCGCCCTACGAAATTGCGCCGCTCGGCGCCGGCGTCTACACCTTCTCCGTCAGCGGAACGGGCACCGACGGCACTGACAACTACACGGGCCAGACACCGACGCCCGCGACCCTCACCGTAGAAAAGGCCAAGCTCGGCGTCGAGCTGCGCGTGCTCGCTGATGCTTCTACCAGCGAGGCGGCCGTCGTCACCGCGAAATTCACCGGCAGATTCGTTGACGAGTACTCGTCGTCGTACTTTCCTGGGGCGGCGCTATCGCCCGCTGGCACATGGAAGATCACCATCACCGACTCGGATGGCAAGCTCGCCACCGAGCGCAGCGTCGAGCGAGCAGCCGGGGACGACGTTCTCGCGACCAGCTTCTACTGGGCCGACGCGGAGCCGGGGGAGCAGTACACCGCATCCGCGTCTTTCGTCGCGAGCGGCAATTCGGCGAGCAACTTCGCCATCTCTCCGGCGCAGGATTTCGCCTACACCGCGCCGGATTCGGCACGCCCGGTGCCAACCTCATCAGCGACCGCGAAGCCGGATGCGTCCCTGCCGGAGGCGACGGGCTTCGGCCTTCCGCTCTGGGTTCTCATCCTCGTGATCGTGCTCATCGTCGGCCTCGGAGTGCTCGTGACCATTCTCAGCGTGCGGCTCCGCCGACGACCGGCGACGAACTCGGGGGAGGTGCAGTCGTGATACGCTCTCACGCCGTGCGCGGCGCTGCTGCGATTGCCGCCGCCGTTCTCGGGGTCACGGTGCTTCTGGTGCCGAGCTCCGCATCCGCGGGTGTCGTCACAGGCATACAGTTCGAGACATCGGGCCCGGTGTCGGTCGATTTCGGGGCGCAGTGGCAGCTGACGCTGAGCGTGACGTCGAGTTATGAGGAAGGGCCGACGCTGCGCCTCCTGCCCGCCGATGGCACCGTCGATGTGTACTTCTCTGGCATCGGGGGAGCGTTCGCCAGCGGACTTGCCATTCAACCGGATGGGCTTGTGTACGTGTCTCAACCGGATTCCGCGCCCCTGCTGCCCGCGGGCGAGTACGAGGTCAGCGCGATCTACAACCCCGCAGCAGGTGGCTACTACGACACGAGCCAGACTGCGACGCCGTTGAAGTTCACAGTGACGGCTCTTGCCGTCGCCCCTGCGGTACAGGTTGTCAATGACGCTGCCGTCTCAGAGCGTCCTGTGATTACCGCGTCGCTCAGTGGCTCGTACATCGAGAAGACGGGCGGCGCGCCGGCGGGCACATGGCACTTCATCGTCACCGACGCCGACGGGCAGCCCGTCTTCGATGAGAACGTCGCGCAGTCCGAGGGTTCAACCGAGCCGGTTCGCATTGAGATTGACTCGAAGCTGACGAAAGGCGACTCGTACACCGTCACCTCGAGCTTCACGCCGGTCGACGAGCTTGCCGGGGGACTCACCGTCAGCGAGGTGTCGGACTCCGCTTTCGAGACACCCAGCGGCACCTTCGGCGAGGCGGTCAGCGCCACAGTTCCCTTGCCACTGTGGCTTGCAATAGTGCTGTTGGTGCTGCTGCTCGGACTCGCCGCGGCCGCCATCGTGGTTGGAGTCAAGCTTGTTGGACGCACTGCCGTGACTTCTGCCACCACCGGAGCGCCGAATCGTGTGCCGGGCGATCCATACAACGTTGACCTGGTTTCTCTCGATGAGATCGGCCTGCCCGAGCCGGAGACAATCCCTGAGCTGTTGCCGGAGGGCCGCACAGAGAAGCTGCCGTCGTCGACAACCTGGCTGCTGTCTGACGTCGAGCCGTCCACCGGGCTTCCAGATTTCTCTGAGGCGCCCACAGAGCGGATCGACGCGGTGACCGCAGACGAATTGCCCACAGAGCGGGTCGAGCGTCAGGACCCGGAAGCCGAGCGATCCTGACGCCCTTTTAGTCTCCGATAATGCACATTATGTCAAGTAAAGGATGATCCGGAGTTAATGACCCGGAATCCTGGCGGTCCGACCGGAGGCGGCCCACTGTGCTGTAGTCGCCTCCGTTCAGCGCTTGGCTGGGCAGGCCGGGCCTGAGGCTCCCTCGAAGGCGTCTGTTGGCACGCCCTCGACCAGGGTGCGCAATTGAGGATGCTCAGCAGCAGTCGCTCCTCTTGCTCAGCATCTCTCCCCCTTCTCCCCCGCCATTCGCGTCCCATTTCCAACTGGGCGGGAAAGCCCGCCCCGCGCACATTCGGAGTATCGACGGTGCACCTACAGCAACCGGGATCTCGTGGCTCGTCGTCGAATGTCACGACATTGCCGCCGCATAGAGATCGCGAACGCGGCTGAACCAGTCATCACGGCACGCGATAGGTTGACATTTGTGCAGTCGCTATTTTTATGCATAGACTGCACGAAAGAGACGGAGGTCAGCATGGCGGATGGATTGCGCGAGCGCAAACGAGCAGCGACACAGGAAACCATCGAACGCGCCGCGATCTCACTGGCGCTCGAGCACGGCTACGAGCACGTCACCGTAGACATGATCTGCGAGGCGAGCATGGTTTCCCAGCGCACCTTCTTCAACTATTTCGGATCGAAGGAGCGAGTCATTCTGGGCGGCACTCCACCGATGCCGAGCGATGAGGAAGTTGAGGCATTCGCCCGCGCGACTGGCTCGAACCTTCTCGCCGACTTCGTCACCCTGATCACCTACTCACTTCTAAAGCGTGAACCGGATGCCGACCTCTTCAATGCTCGACGAACGCTGATCACCCGCACCCCCGAACTTGTGACAAAAGAGGCGGCCCGCATGGGGGGGCTTGAAGACCAGTTCGTCGCGATCATTCTGGCTCGCTACGAGGTTCAGGGGCGAAGTCTCGCCGGCCATCCAGAGCTGGAGGATGAGGCCCGCATGGTGGTCGCGCTGACCACGGGCGTCCTGCACTACGTGAGACGGCGGTGGGCGAAATTGCCTCTGGGAGCATCCACTCGCGATCTCCTTCGCAGTTCCATCGAACTGGTCCACCGCATCACCAACGATCAATCTCACGACCCGAAGGGCACGGCACACCAATCATGACCGACAAAACTCTGAGCGATTCGGGCACCGGTACAGCGCCGGCCTCGACACGCCACATCCTGCTCATTTTCGCCGGCCTGATCCTGACGATGCTGCTCTCTTCACTCGACCAGAGCATGTTCTCCACAGCGTTGCCAACGATCGTTGGCGAACTCAACGGCGTCGACCGCATGCTGTGGGTGACCACCGCCTACATCCTTGCCTCGACCATCATGCTGCCCATCTACGGCAAGCTCAGCGACCTCATCGGTCGCAAGGGCCTGTTCATCGCGGCGATCAGTCTGTTCGTGCTTGGCTCGATCATCGGCGGCATGGCACAAGACATGAACATACTTATCGTCGGCCGAGCAGTTCAAGGACTCGGCGGCGGCGGGCTCATGATCCTGTCTCAAGCGATCATCGCCGACGTCGTTCCAGCCCGTGAGCGCGGCCGGTACATGGGGATCATGGGCGGCGTCTTCGCAATCTCCTCGGTCGCCGGGCCCCTGCTCGGCGGCTGGTTCACCGAGGGCCCGGGCTGGCGCTGGGGCCTGTGGATCAACATTCCGCTCGGAATCCTCGCCATCGTCTCTGCAGCGTTCTTCCTGCACCTGCCCAAAAACACAGCAGGGCGACCGAAAGTCGACTTCCCCGGTATGGGTCTCTTGGCCGCCGCATCAACCGGCCTCGTCCTGATCACGACCTGGGGAGGGAGGACCTATGACTGGAACTCAGCCGTGATCATCTCGCTGATCGTTGCCACCGTCGTGGCTGGCGTGGCCTTCGTGCTCGTCGAGCGTCGCGCCGCCGAGCCGATCATGCCCCTCCACCTGTTCAAGGAACGCAATTTCAACCTGACCACCACAGCGGGCCTGATCACGGGAATCGCGATGTTTGGCGCGATCGCCTACCTCCCGACCTACCTGCAAATGGTCACCGGTGTGGACGCGACCCAGGCCGGCCTGCTGATGATTCCACTGATGGCGGCGCTGCTCGTCAGCTCCATCGTTTCCGGTCAGCTCGTGAGCAAGTTCGGTCGCTACAAATGGCTCCCCGTAGTCGGAACGGCAATCATCGCCGTTTCGCTGTTCTTGCTCTCCACGATGACCGCGTCGTTGGCGGTTTGGATCCTCTGCTCGTACCTGGCTCTCATGGGCCTGGGTCTGGGAATGAGCATGCAGATCCTCATTCTGATCGTGCAGAACACATTCCCCGGTTCCCAAGTGGGGACCGCGACCGCTGCCAACAACTACTTCCGACAGATCGGTGCCAGCCTCGGTACGGCGGTAGTCGGCAGCCTGTTCGTCGCTAATCTCGCGGATCTGCTCAAAGAACGACTCCCTGCCGGCACCGCGGCCGGCGCTACTAATTCCTTTACCCCGGCAGCAGTGCGGGACTTGCCCGATGCGATTCGCGACGTGATCGTGGGTGCTTACAATGACGCACTGACACCCGTGTTCCTCTACATGGTTCCACTGGTGATCGCGGCCGCGATCCTGCTGCTTTTCATCAAAGAGAAGCCCCTGGCCACCACGATCGAGCGTGACATAGTCTCCGAATCGCTCGACATCGTCGGCGCGGAGAGCATCGCCCTGTCGTCGACTCCCCCGGAAACACGCCCATCCGAACCGCGAAAAGTCTCGTCGCCCACAAGGCCTTAGGCAGCCCGCGGCTACTCAAGTTATCCCCCTCCGCTCCGCGGTAGGAAACGAAAGGACACACCCCCATGCCCCTCATCACCATCATCGGAGCTGGCTCCGGCCTAGGCATCGAGATCGCCCGAGCCTTCGGACACGAGGGATTCGACGTCGCTCTCGTGGCTCGCACCCAGAGCAAACTCGACAATCTCGTCCAGACGCTGGAAGGCGAGGGCATCCGCGCACGCGGATTCACCGCCGACGTCAGTGCACCGGCCACGATCGCGAGTGCGCTGGCTGCGATCAAGGCCGAGATCGGGCCGATCGACGTCTTGGAGTTCTCCCCGGCCGACCGAACGCTCGCACCGGCCGACGTGCTGGAGGTGACTGCGGAGAACCTGCAGCCCCAGATCGACTTCTACCTCGGCGGCGCGCTCAGCGCCGTCGGAGCGGTGCTGCCTGACATGATCGCCGCCGGCAGCGGAACGGTGCTCATCACGACCGGCGGAGGCTCCATCAATCCGAGGCCCGCATACGGCAGTATCGGCATCGCCACCGCCGGGCTTCGGAACTACACCCTGAACCTCCACAACGCACTCCGCGACACAGGCGTCTACGTCGCCTACGTCGCAATCAGTGCGCTGATCGGAGCTGGACACCCCGACGCAGAACCCACCGTCATCGCGAAGGCGTACGTGGACCTCTACAAGTCCCGTCAGGAGCCGGAACTGTATTACGTCGTCGACGATCACTAAGGGTTGCAATCCCCGTAGACAATCGGCTCTCGCAGACGGCCTCGTTCAGTTCTTAGCGAGGCGTGCGTGCGTGCGTGCCTTCATCCTGTTGCCGCAGACCGCCATCGAGCACCACTTCGCGGTGCCCGGGCGACTGTGATCGACGAGAAACTGCGTGCATTCATCATTCGCGCACGCACGAAGGCGACCCGGGAACTCTGCGATGACGCTCGCCCAGGCCAGCACAGCCCCCACCACGAGGCGGTCGCTTTCGGGAACATGAAGGTCCCAGGCCACACCATCCGCGGTTACGCGCGGCACCCTCACAACATCGGTGAGGATGCCCGAGAGCTCTGTGACGGCTCCCCCATCGTCTTCGCGAACGACGGCTTGAAGCGCCTGTCGCACGCGCCGCAAGCGTGCTAGCTCATCGGCAGATCCCGTCCCGCCCCAGCTGCGCGCGAGGTCCTGCCCGGCCACTCCTTGGAGGGAATCTGTTGGCACGCCCTCGACCACGGGTGCGCTATTGAGGATGTTTAGCAACAGCCCCTCATCGTTGTTCAGCATCTCTCCCCCACCATTCGACCCGGTAGATCCATGCTAGCGTCTCACTAACCAGTAAAACAAGCCACAGAGGTTAGTAATGAATTCCGTCCATCACCGCACAGTCTCCGTCGACGGGCTCGACGTCTTCTACCGCGAAGCCGGCCCTGTCGACGCGCCCGTACTGCTACTGCTACACGGATACCCGACAAGCTCCCACATGTTCCGCCACCTCATTCCGGCACTGGCGGACCAGTACCGCGTCATCGCCCCCGACCACATCGGCTTCGGACGCTCGTCTGCGCCCTCGATTAGCGAATTCGAGTACACCTTTGAGGCCCTCACACGGGTGACTTCCCGGTTCCTGTCGACCATCGGAGTGACGCGTTACACGATGTATGTGCAGGATTACGGCGCCCCAATCGGCTGGCGCCTGGCCCTCAACGACCCCACCGCCGTCATCGGAGTCATTTCTCAGAACGGCAACGCATATGAAGAGGGCTTCGTGCCCAATTTCTGGAACCCGATCTGGGCCGACGCTGCCGAACGGACTGCCGAGACGCGTGACGCGCTACGACCCGCCCTCGGCCGCGAAGCGGTCGAATGGCAGTACACCCACGGCGTGCCCGACCCGACGACCGTTGACCCCGACGCCTGGGAGCACGACCTCGCCCTCCTCGCCCGCGCCGGACAAGACGACGTGCAGCTAGCGCTCTTCCGCGATTACACCACCAATCGTGACATCTACCCCGCCGTACAGTCGTGGCTCCGCAGCTCAGAAGTGCCGGTTCTGGCAATCTGGGGACGTAACGATGAGATCTTCGACGCAGCCGGCGCCACAGCATTCACCCGCGACAGCCCCACCGCCCGCGTCGAACTCATCGACGGCGGGCATTTCTTACTCGAATCTGACCTCGACCGCGTAGCCACCACCATCAAGGACTGGCTGGAGACGCGCTGACCAGCACAGCTAGACCGCGTCGACCCGGGCGGTGAACGCGAGGATTGCGTCGGCGAAGGCGGCCGGTGCTTCGAGTGCGACGTAATGGCCGACTCCGTCGAGCTGGACTGATTCCACCTCGCCGACCACAACCTGGCTGAGCGTTCCGACAGTGAAAGGGCCTCCGTAGCCTCCAATCGCCAGTGCGGGCACGGTAATGGGCTGGGACTCAGCGAGAGACTTCAGGGTGTCCCCCTCACCGAGCATGGACTGGTACAGGCCGACGGCTCCGAGCCATCCTCCTGCGCGCAAGTACGTGCGAGCGAATTCGGCAACATCATCGGGAGTGATCGAACCGACTACCGCGGTCATCGCCGGAAATGCCCAGCCACCAAGGACTTGCTCCTCGCGACCGGTGAAAAGCATGTCGGCGATTCCCGGCGCCGCGAGAACCCCGATGTGCCAGGAGCCACCGTGGGTGACGTCGGCGAATCCTTCAAGCCCGAAGCCGGCCAAGCCCATCTCGGTCGCCGTGAAGCTCAGAATATCGTCGGGGTGCGTGGTGGCCAGCTGGAAGGCGGTGCCACCAGAGATGTCCTGTGCGGCGAGGTGCACAGGACCCACTCCCAGGGCCGCGATCAGCTCGTGGAGGTCTTCAGCAGCATCCGCGCTAGTGAACCCGTCAGCGGCCGGAGCCGAGTCACCAAAGCCGCGCAGATCAACGGCAAACACACGATGACTAGCGGCAAGCAGCGGAATGACCTTATGGAAAGCCCACCACGACTCCGGGAAACCATGGACGAGCAGGATCGGAGAGCCCGTGGTGCCCGCTGAGACGTAGTGCAGGGTAGTGCCGTTGACATCGACAGAGTGGTGGTCGACGCCCGCAATCGTTGCGGGGCTAGGTGAACCGGTCATCAGAATCCCTCTCCTCAAGACGTGTCTAATTGACAACGTGGTTGCCATGTTACCTGTTTGACAACCATGTTGTCAATAAGATGCTGGGCCGATACATTGACCTCATGGACACTTCACCCGGGGCACAATTGGCCAAGCTGCTTCTGACCACTTTCAACGCGCTGGTCGACGTGGTCGTAACGGAGCTCGAGCGCGCGGGGCACCCGGGAGTCACTGCCACACACGCGTTCGCGTTGGAGGCCATCGATGACGGAGCTCAGAGCGCTTCCGAGCTCGCCAGAACGCTGGGCGTGTCGAGACAGGCAGCAGCGAAGACCATCGCGGCCCTGGAGGAGCTGCACTATTTGGCGCGAAAGGACGACCCCGAGGATGCTCGCCGGAAGCGGCTCACAGTGACCGCTCGAGGAAACGAGATGATCAACATTGGTGCCCGCACATTTGACGCGATGCGCAGTCGGGCAGCCGAGCTAGTCGGAGTCCACAAGCTAGAAGATGCAGAACGAGTCTTGGCGATCCTCGCCTCGGGCCCCTCCCCTGACCTGTGACGAGTGCGTGCGCCCCGCCGCTTCGTAGTGGCCTGACAGCACCGGGAGCGGGTGCCAGAAGCCAGTGCGCCACCGAAAAGCGTTATGGAACCCACTTCTGTGACCAGTAATCAATCCGCAGCTCCAGCACGGGTCCGTCCGGCTCAGCCTGGACGTTGATGGTCCGTGGGTCGAGAAAGTTGCCCGCGATCTGAAGCTGCGGAGTAGCCCCGAGCGCCGCCGCAAGCTCATCCGCTGATTGGCCTTCAGGGGGTTCAACCCGCAACACCATCCAGCAGCCGCCGCTCGCGCAGGCCTTCTCTTCGCTCACGAACGTCGCGCCAGTAGGCAGCGGGACAGCGGATGACGTCGGGACGTCACCTTCGGTCGCCGCCGTAAATAGCCACGCAACCCGCACTCCGTAAGCGAGGGCGATCACAAGCACGACCCCGACGACCGCCCGAGCAATCGCTCGCCGTTTGACCCCAGAAGTCGACATGGCCCCCACCTTAGTCAGCGACTCGCACGCGCCCGAGTTAGCTCACCGCGCCAAGCTCCTTGAGCGCGAGGGCGGTCGCCTGCAGCGCCTCGGCGTTGGAACGCGGCTCCCAGCCGAGAATGGTTCGGGCTTTGCTGCTAGACACGCGGCGCACCTTGCCGAGCTCACCCACCATCCCAGCCATTCCGGGGTCGGTCTTGGCGACCTCTCTCACAACGTCGTCAGGCAGCACGGGCAGCTGGGCGGGTTCGCGCCCGACAGCGGCCCGCAGCACCGCCGCGACCTCCTGGAACGAGAGCGGCTCACCCGTCGATGCCAGGAACCGCTCCCCCGCTGCCGCCGGGTTCGTCATCGCGCGCAGGTGAAGGTCTGCCGCGTCTCGCACGTCAACGACGGTCGTCGCCAGGCGCGGAACAGCCGGCATGGCGGTGATCATTTGGTGAGCCAGTCCGACCGATGCCGACAGGTCAACGGTGAGAGGTGGGCCGAAGATGCCGACGGGATTGACCACCGCGAGCTCGAGGCCGCCGCCCTCGGCATCCATGAAGTCCCATGCGGCTCGCTCCGCGACGGCCTTAGAGCGGATGTAGGCGCTGATCGGCGCCTCGCCGTTGGTCCAGGTGCGCTCATCAAACTCGTCGTCGGTTGGCGGGTGCCCGTAGCCGACTGCGGCAAACGACGAGGTCATCACCACTCGCTCAACGCCGGAGTCTCGGGATGCACGCAGCACCCGCAACGCACCGTCACGAGCCGGGCTAATCACCTCGTCATCGCTGTCCGGCGTTGCCGGCGGAAATGGGGACGCCACGTGCACCACATAGCGGGTGCCCGCGACGGCCTCGGGCCAGCCTTCGTCGGCCGAAAGATCGGCGAGCACGAGGGCGAGATCCCCGTCCACACCAGCCCGAGCGAGGGCCCCGTAAAGCTCAGCTTCACGTTCGAGGTTACGAACGGTGGTTCGCACCGAATACCCGGCCGTGAGCAGCTGGGCGATTACGTGAGTGCCGAGAAAGCCGGTACCGCCGGTGACCAGGACCTGGTCGTTGGTCATGCTATTTCCATTCCTGGCTCACTCGAAGGTGAGCACGATCTTGTCGTTGGTTTCGCCCGACTCGAGGAGCCGGTGCGCTTCGGCAGCCTCTCGGATGGAGAGGGTGCGGCGCGCTTTCAATTGCAGCTCCCCGTTGGCGAGCATGGGCATCGTGATCGCCAGGGCATCCGGTGCTCTGTCGGGTCCGGGATGCGACATGTGCGCCCCCGACAAGGCAGCTTCTGGGCCTCCGGTGAGTGTCACCACCCTGCTGGCGTCTCCCGTCAAGGCGACGGCATCGACCAGTCCCCCGTGACCCGCCGCATCGATGACGGCGTGGATGGGAGTGTTAATACGGTCGAAGACGTTCCCTCCGTAGGCAATGGGCTCCCCGCCCAGCTCGCGAATGAGGTCCGCATCCCGGTTACTCGCCACGCCGATGACGCGAATGCCCTGCGAACGGGCGAGCTGCACGATGATCGATCCAACCGACCCTGCAGCCCCCAGCACGGCAAGCGTCTCCCCCGCCACCGCGCGGCTTTCGCGCAGAGTACCAACGGCTGCCTCGGCTGACGCAGGCAAGGCGGCCGCTGCCGCCCAGGTCACGGCGGCGGGCTTGGGGTGCCACATCGTGGCGGTGACGAGCTCGCCATACCCTCCTTGCGCGAAAAGCAATGCGGCAACCTCGTCTCCAACGTGGGCATCGACACCCTCGCCCACCGCCTCGACCACACCGGCTGCTTCGAAGCCCAGCACGTCGCCCGGGCGCTGTGGAAACACCGCCGCGAGGTGGCCCGCCCGAATATGCAGGTCGGTCGGCCCAACGCCCGCTGCCCGCACACGGATTAGCACCTCCCCCTCCTGCGGTGCCGGAGGCTGAACCTCACGCCACTGCAGCACCTCGGGGCCGCCGAACTCCGTGATCACGATTGCGTTGGACATCTAGTCTCTCTCCTTTGGTGGTGGCTTCAGCTCGGCCGTCAGGCGATCAAACGTCGACAGAGCTGCCGGAGCACCTGGACCAGTTCTTCGTCTGGCAGTCGATCCAGGGCGCGCATGACGGGTTTCAGATCCTGCATGACGGCCAGCCCAGCAAGCTGGTCAATGGTGGGATGCTCACCGAACAGCGCCATGGTGGTGCGCACCAGCAGGGCCTCCAGCCGCTCGGCCACCCCTGGTATCGAGCGAACCGCCGGGTCGGCAAAGTCGACCGGAGCGACTGTGCGATACGCCTTGACGACTTCGTCGGCAAAACCAGCGATGACCAATTCTCGACTCGCCTCAAGAGAAGTTTCCGCTTCTGCGGCATCAAGCAACGCGTCGAGAGCGATCACACGCTCATCCAGAAGGGCGTCGAGAATCGCGGCCTTCGTTTTGAAGTAGTAGTAGACATTCGCCTTGCGCACTCCCATGGCATCGGCAATATCTTGCAGCGACGTACCGGCGAAGCCGCCCTCCGCGAACAGCGCCCGCGCGGTATCCAGCACCGTTTGCCGGGTTCGCGCGGCCTGCTCGACTCTTGTCATGAGAGCCATAATACATTTCGTTAGCCGATCGGCTAATCAAATGGTCACGCGGCGAGTAGTCCTCATGGCGCTCATCCCACACGGACGGTGGTCAAGAATGGGTCTCGTGACAGGTGCCGCAGGAGACTTGGCGGTGGCATCTGCCCAAGAAGTGCTCTGACTCAGAAGAACTCGTTGACCAGCACCACTTTCCCCCATCGTGGGCGCTGCCCTGCGAGGGAATGAGCGGCGCTCGCTTGTGAATATGGCAACGTCCCGCGAAGCGGTACGCGGAATCTTCCCTGCGTTGCAAGTTCGGCGGCGATAGCGAGACCGTGCCCTCCGTCGGCCTCGCCTGCAAGAGCACCGCGCGTGAGACGCACGCCATATTGCGCGGCCGCAAAATCGGCGATTGTCACGACACTGTCGGGGCTTCCGGTCAACGCCACGAGCGCAGGGATCGTGCCGGCACCACTGGCGTCCAGCGCCAGGTCTATGTGGCCGATTCCTGCGGCATCGAGGTCACGCTGGAGGAACTTCCCGGCACGAACCGCGACGACACCGTCGAGTGCGGCCACGTGCTCGAGCGACTCTGGTCTCGCGCTGCCAACGACACGCGCGCCTCGCGCGACGGCCAGCTGGGCGGCGGCTGACCCAACTCCCCCAGCCGCACCCTCAATAAGAACGGTCGTTTGGGATTTCACACCCAGGAGGTCGAGTGAGCGCGTGGAGGTCTCCACAGACGTCCCGGCCGCCGCAGCGTATTCCCAACCAAACGTCGCCGGCCGACGCGCCCACGTAGCAAGCACAGCGAACTCCGCGGTCGCTCCGCCGAGCTTCGCCAGATCGACGATTCCAAAGACCTCATCTCCCGGCCGCACGGTGGTCACCCCAGCACCTACTTCGACCACGACGCCCGCGGCGTCGAGGCCTGGAACGTGCGGCAGTAGAAGGGACTTGGACATAGGAGTGACGCCCGCGCGCAGCCCGAGATCGACCGGAGAAATCCCGGCTGCACGAACGTGGATCACTACCTCCCCTGAGCCCGGCGTCGGGCGATCGTGCTCGGAGAGCTGCAACACCGACGGGTCTCCCGCTCGCTGAAACTCGACGGCGATCATGGGATGCTCCTTCATTTTGATTCGACGAAGGGTTAGCGTAAAAGACGATCCGGATCACCCGCTCCGTATTTGACGAAAATGAGATGTTCAATGGCCCACGCGACTCAGAAGCCGCGCGCGGATAGAGAGCGCAACCAGGCTCTCCTAATCGCGGCGGCAGCAGAGGCGGTTCGCGAGCGGGGACTAGACGTTTCTATGCGAGCAATCGCGCGCAATGCCGGAGTCGGCATCGCGACCGCATACCGGCACTTTCCGACGAAGGCTGACCTTCTCGAGGCAGTGCTCGCGGAACGCGTATCAGAGTGCGTGCTCATACTTGAGGAGGCACTCGACGAGCCCGACCCATGGACAGCGCTCACGACCGTGATCGACAGGTTCGCAGACATGCAGATATCAGACCCGGTGCTGCTCCCTCTCCTACTGGACGCATCAGCCGGCGGCGCGGCTTTTGCCGGTTTACGACGAGAACATTCACACGCGCTTGAAGAACTCTTTTCGAATGCCAAGCAGCACGGCGTCGTGTCTTCTCATGCGTCGGTCGACGACGTTCGGATCGGCATGATGGCGATGACGGCGTTTGCCGGAATGCCCGCCGAACGCTCCGCAGTCGCAATTCGGACGCTCCGGGATCTCATCCTGCGCGGACTTGCACGCACGCCGACCTGAGCACAGCGTGCTCGCCCAGCCGGGTATAGCAGCTGTTGCTACCGCTGCCTGCCTGCGCAGGTTCTCCGTGGACGAGTTCGAAGTGTGGATACCTCAGACTGGATGTACACGGAGGAAAACGATGACAGGTCACATGTCTGATTCTCATGACAACGAGCTACGCGAGCCGTTCCCCTGGATGAGTAAAAACAGGCCGACGGGCCCGTACAGGTTCACGCTCAGGCACCCTGCCAGTGAGGCCGTATTCGGTTCGTTCTTAGTGTTCATGGGAGTCTTCGTCCTACTCGCCTCCATGCCGGACGGCATTGTGGCAGGGGTGATCGTGGTGACGACCTTCGGCGGCATGGGTGTCTTTCTGCTGGTCATGGCGGTTGCGAGAGGGAGGTGGCTGCGCAAATATCGAAAGATTCACGGATACTCGCCTTTCCCGATGGTCTAATCAACGGTGCCGAGAGCCGCGTGCCCGTTGCCGCACTTCGGCATAGAGCAGCGGGGGCCGAGAATGGTAGTCGTGCTGACATCCACTGGAGACTTCGAGTTGTCTCTCGATGAGCTGCGAGCGGTCGCCCGCTACGGCGCGCAGAGTGCCCAAGAGGTCCTGCCGATTTTCGAGGCCGCTAACCCGGAGGATCTCCGACCGCGCGCCGCTATTGACGCGGCAATGACCTTCGCGGATGGCGCAGCCCGAACGAACCTGCAGCGCGCCACCGCTCTGGATGCGCACCGAGCCGCCAAGGAGGCGACCACCGACGCCGCTCGATACGCCGCTAGTGCCGCTGGCGACGCTGCGGCCGCCGCCTACTTGCATCCCCTGGCGAAAGCCACCCAGGTCGGTCACATCCTGCGTGCGGCGGCGAACGCGGCGCGTGCGGCCGAGCTGAGCGCAGGAAACGACCATGCAAGCGGGAGTGCGCTCATCGAGAAGGCGCGAGGCCGTGCCACGCCGACCGTTATCGACGTGCTGCGCCGCTACCCCCGTGCGCCCACCGGAACAACGCGCGTCGCGCGTCTCATGAGGGCTCTGGACGACTCATTGCGAGCGCCGTGAAGGGATCGTTGCCCGCGCGAGGGATGGAGTCGCTGTTCGCCGAGGCCTGTTGGCTGGAACGACTTGCCATGGTGCGAGAACAGGCGACCACCATCCGGAGCCGATGACTTGGGCTGGCGTTAGCGCATCTAGGCAGCTCTCAGAAGCTAGGCGACACCGACGTCGATGAGCACCTTGCCGACGATGTCGTTTTCGACTACCTCGTGCGCGCTCGCCGTTTGCTCAAGGGTGAAGCGGTGCAGCGGGAGGCCGGCATCCGCACCGATCGGCAGGGCACCGTCGCGCAGCGCCGCGTTGATGTCCTCGGCGATCCCAGCAAGCACGTCGGTACCGACCGTGTAGATAAGCACGAATTGGTAGCGCAGGTTGAGCTGCATCGCGCGCCCGACGTTGAGCGCGAACGGGGTCCCCCGGTCGTTCGCGTACGACGCGATGGTCGTGCGCGGATGCGCAACCGCGAGGTTCAGCGCGTCGTTGGCCGACACAGCGACCTCCACCACCTGATCCACTCCGTTCGGAGCAATCGCGCGAATCTGCTCAGCGGCGTCCGTCGCCGTGTAGAAGACGACGTGCTGCGCACCGGCGGCCCGTGCGAGGGCGGCTTTCGCCTCTGACGACACGGTCGTGATCACGGTCGCGCCCGCCCATCGCGCGAGCTGGATCGCCGCGTGCCCGACCGCGCCCGCTCCCCCGGCCACCAAAACGACCCGGCCATCCATTGCACCGGGCGAGAGCCGACTCGGCCCGTCCTCGGCTACCGTCAGCGCGCGATGCGCCGTAACCGCGGGCACACCAAGGGACGCGCCGACGGAGAAGTCGGCTTCGTCGGGAAGCGGAAACACCCGCGAGGCAAGGGCGATCGTGAACTCCTGGGCCGTGCCCGAGGTGGGCCGCTGGTACGCCGAGATCGCGAGCCACACGCGGTCACCCACCGCGAGCCCGGTTACGCCCGGACCGATGGCGTCGATTACGCCCGCGCCGTCCTGGTTGGGTACCGACTCGGCAGCGGAAGACGCTGACGTGCCAGTGCCCCGCCGCGCCTTCCAGTCGGTCGGGTTGACGCCAGAGACGACGATGCGCACACGCACCTCGCCTGGACCGGGCTCCAGCACAGGGCGGTCGACAAGGCTCAGGACGGAGGAGTCACCGGACTCGGTGTAGACAATGGATCGCATGCAGTTCCCAACGCCAGCTCAGCGCGCACCCTTCCCACCAGACCACCCGAGTCGCGCGCGTTTTCTCATCCTTATGAGCCATAGCCGGTCATCCCCTAGGCCGACGCAGCCCGATGGTTACCGAAAATACGCTCGATGGCATGAAGAAACTACCTCTGACCACCGCCGCGATACTGTCCGTTTCATTACTGACACTGAGCGGATGCGCGCAAGCATCGGGTCTATCGAGCTCGATCGAGCAGGCGGCTGACGAGGCTGACACGACATTGGTGCTGTCGAGCCTGGCCTCTGACGACGTGACCGACTTCCTCGTTGTCTGCCCCTACGAGTCGCCTGACTCGGTGGCGGACCGTCTCGGGTTCGCCTGGTCGGGCGGACCGGACTACACGGACATCGAGGACAAGCAGACCATTGCTTTCATCGACGGAGACGGGATTGCCTCATCCGCCGAGCTGTCGCGTACTGCCGTGGACTTCTGCGGTTCTGGCCAGTGGGAAGCCACGCCGATCGACACGCCGCTCACCGTGACCCGCACTGCTGACATCGTTCAGGTGCGCGAGTCGGCCTAACGGGTGCGAGCCGTCCCCCAGCGGTAGTTCGGCTCCCAAACGACGGCGCCGCTCGCGACGGATTCTCCCATAAGCCGCGCATGGGTTCTGATGTCGCTTGCCGCTGGCGAGGATGGCTGCAAAAGCAGGCTGGCGGGCGGAAACGGCAGACCGTACTCAAGACCGCTGGCCTCGAGAAGCACCTGCCACGGCGGACGATCCGGCAGCTGCTGTGGGTTGACCAGTCGGGCCGTGAACGCGCCGGCAACGTCTCTGGCACGCTGCTCGGGGCTCTTGCTCGCTTCGATAGCTACCAACGCTGCGTGCAGATCACCATCGTGATCATGAAGCAGGGCGCGGGCATCCCCGATTCCCAAATCGACGGCGCTCCTCAGGCGGCGGATCTTTTCGACCTCCGTCAGCCCAGCCGCAGTTGTCTTCGGCGGCGCAATAGGTGCTGCAGTCGCTGCAGTGTCATCCAGCGCGTCCAGCGCCTCCCCCAGCGCTCTCGCCCACGCGCGCGGATCCGGATGCTCGCCCGCGATCTCGCCAACGTCGATCGACACACGAAGTGCGGCTCCGCCGGTCCCTCGAGCCCGAACGTGGTCGGCGAACGTGTCGGCCAACATGCCCGTGTACTGCGAGGCATCGCCGTATGAGCTGAACATCGACCGCAGGCCGTGCGGATCGCGCAGTCGCGTGAGGGCTGAGTTCACGTCTGTGGTGAAGCGCAGCGACCGCGACGAGACGAGATCTGTGAGGCGGTACATCGCCAGCCACATCAGCGGAACCGCGGAAACGCAGCTGGCCAGCGACTGCCGTCTTCGACCGTCGACCAGGTCTAGCCGGGACTCATTAGCCACCAACGCAGAGTGTCACGGTGTCGTCCGATGGTCAACTTTCTCGCTACTGTGAGAGCACATTTCACCGACATGAGGGAGCTTGATGGAGATTCCCGACTCCCCCGTTCTGGCAGAGCCGCCACCCGTTGCCGTCGCACCCAAGAGGTCGCGGAAAGCGCTCATCGCGATAATCCTGCTGATCGTGGCCCTTCTTGCGGCTCTCGGAACACTGGCCTTCTACCTGCTGCAGCTCTCTGCGGCCAACGACCGCATCGCCGATCAGAAGCAGCAGATTCAGGAGCAGAAGGATCTCATCGACAAGAAGGAGACCTTCGGCGCCGCCATGGCCGGCTTGCTCGAGACAGCGTCCCAGTTCGACGGGGTACTGATGCCCTCCCTGGTGCCCGTCGATGACTACGAGGACATCGCGACCCAGGGCTGGTACCACCGCTGGAAGGGCGACGCGCTCGTCAAGGACACGAAGACGGTCAACGGGTACACCGATGACCTCACTGCCCTGCTCGCGAAGGCATCGACCGAGGCGGGCACCAACACGACCGGCAGCACTTACGAGACGGTCACCGATCAGCTGGGTGGCGGCTTCGTGGCGTCGCTCGTCGACGATGCCGACAGCCTCTGCGCGTCGGATGTGCTTGCCTGCGTCTTCTCGGAGGACCCGTACACGGTGCACTTCGATGCCGCCGACGCGAGCGTGGAGTACATGACTGACTGGCTCAAGACCGGCGTCGCCTACCACGAGTTCGCCCACGTGCTGCAGATGACCAACCCTGATCCGACTGAGATTGCACTGGAGTCCTTCGGCGGCGACGTAGAGACGATGGCCGACTGCTTCGCCCTGACCTACCTCGACGGCTGGAAGCTGGACCACCGCATCTTCATCACCAGCTACTCGTGGTGGGACGTCAGCATCGGGTACGGCTACACCTGCGATGAGACGCAGAAACAAGCGGTGCGCGACTGGTACGGCGCGCTCGGCTACCAGACGCAGCCGATCACGCAGTAGCGCTCCCCTCATAGACGGCGAGCCACCGCTGCAGCACGGCCTCGAGCGCCTCGCGATCAGAGGCACTGAGCTGGTCGACGAGTCGCCGCTCGTTGGCCATGTGCTCGGTGAACGCCGCGTCAATGAGCGAGAGCCCCGCGGGCGTCAGGGCGACTATGCGGCGCCGGCCGTCGCCCTCGGCGGTTCGCCTCTCCACAAGGCCGCCGGCAACCAGGCGGTCGAGACGCTTCGTCATCGCCCCGGTTGTCACCATCGTGTGCTCGGCCAGTTCGCCGGGCGCCCGCTCGTACGGGGCACCGGCGCGCCGCAACGTCGCGAGAACATCGAACTCGCCCTCCCCCAGCCCGTGGCGCTCGTAGACAACTGCCAGCTCGCCCGTGAGGTAGCCAGCCAGCCGGTGCAGTCGGCCGATCACCCCCTGCGGGCTCACATCGAGATCCGGCCTCGCCATGGCCCACTCCGCCTGAATACTCGCAACCCGATCCGTCATCTCACCACTATACCTTCCACGGAAGCTATAGTGGCTTCCATGGAAGCTAAATGGCGTTGGATGCTGGTGACCGCCGTCGCGCCCGTCGCCTGGGGCTCCAACTACTTCATCACCGCGCAGTTCCTGCCCGAGGCGTCCCCACTCTGGGGTGCCGCCCTTCGCGCGCTCCCGGCGGGTCTGCTGCTCCTATTACTCGCCCGGCGCCTCCCCCGTGGCTCCTGGTGGTGGCGATCCGCGGTGCTGGGCGCCCTCAACGTGGGCGGGTTCTTCATCCTCATCTACGTCGCGTCGCAGCTCCTCCCCTCCAGCATCGCCGCCACCATCATGGCGACCTCCGCCGGCATGCTCATGCTCCTCGCGTGGCCGCTGCTGGGCGAACGGCCACGTCTGAGGGCAACGATGGGCGCTGCAATAGGTATCGGCGGCGTCTGTGTGCTGCTGGTCAGCGGCGGCGCGACTGTCGCTCCATGGGGTGTCGCCGCATCCGTTCTCGCCATGATCATGTCGTCGACCGGGTTCGTTCTGGCGAAACGGTGGGCGTCGACCGAGTCGCCACTGACGGTCACCTCGTGGCAACTCGTTGCGGGCGGGCTGCTGGTCCTGCCGTTCGCCACGCTCGTGGAGGGCGCACCTCCGCAGCTGGACGCCCCCGCCGTTGCCGCCTTCGCCTACGTCATCGTCATCGCGACAGCACTCGCCTTCGTGGCCTGGTTTAGCGGTCTGCGACATCTGCCCGCCGGCACCGTCGGCATCGTCGGCCTACTCAACCCGGTGACCGGCGTGCTGCTCGGCACGCTGATCGCCGGCGAGACCTTCGGCCCGCGTCAGTATCTGGGAACAGCGCTCGTGCTCGCGGGGGTGGTCATCGCGTCGCGCCAGCCTTCGATGCGCCGCTGAGCGTAGGTGGTGCCCAGCTCGGAGCGCAGCTCGGGGTGCTCCGCCCAGAAGCGCACCGCCGTATAGATAAGCCACGCATGGCTCTGATACCCGTCGACGCCGTACTCGCTGAGAAGCGCGTCCGGGGGCAGCTCACCCGTGGGAATGATCACGAGTTGTGCCGAGAAGTCGCCGTACTCCTTGTCGATGATCTTGCCGCTCGCCTCGACACGCGCGATGCTCTCCCACGGCCAGACGTCGACCTCATCGAGGTAGTAGCGCACCAGACCGTGCCTGCCCAGCGAGAGGCCGATGTGGCGGTGCCCAAAGCTCGCGTGCCGCACGAACTGCACGATGGCGATCACGCCGGCGAGGGCGAGAATCAGCGCGCCGATCAGCAGCGGAATCACCAGGAAGAGCCACCACACGTTGGCGCCACCCCGCACGATCATCGTCACGAGAGTCCAGATCAATGAAGCGGATGCGAGAAAGCCCCCCGACGAAAACCACACGGCGAGCCGCCTGCTGGCGCCGGTCTCGCTGAAAAAGTGCACCCAGGAGTCAGGTGGACGCACCTTCGCACGCGTCAGCACGATCGCGTTGAGCAGAAGCGGCAACCCACGCTCGGCACCCGATCGCGAGTAGGCAACTCCGAGGGCCGCGCCAATCGCACCAAAGAGCGAGGCGAAGAGGATTCCCCCGCCGATGTCGCCCCGCAGGTTGGCCCCGAACATGGCGATTCCCAGTCCCACCGCAACGATCGACCAGAAGACGGCAGGCCACCGACGCTTCATCTGGGTCTCATGGAGTCGCCAGTTCTCTGGCAGCGGGTACGGCAAGGTCATGACTAATCCTCTCGTACGCAGCGGAACTATTTACCCAGAGACGGCTAGAGCGCCAGACGCTCTGCCTCGCGCCGCCCCTGCTCACGGCCCGCGGCAGCGAGCGCGGGAACGATCGAGGGGTCCATGACGGCGCTCCCCTGCGCCCGCCTCGACGCGGCGTCGCGGTAGACCATTTCGACGCGGCGGCCGGCGTCAAGCGATCGCCGCTGCCTCCCGATGCGAGCCCATCGCCCGATCGCCGCAGTGCTCGGTGCGAGAGCGAACACGGGGCCGTCGCCGGGCGCGAGGTCGAGGTTGAGGGTGGAGCGCATCCCGCCATCCATATAGCGGTTGCCGTCGATCCGCACCGGAGAGACGGACATCGGCACGGCACAGCTGGCCCCGACCGCATCCACAAGCGAGACTCCATCCGCGCGGGTGAAGACGCGCAGCTCACCAGTCGCCACGTCGACCGCCGTGAGGCGCAGGTCGGCTGCCGTCCAGTCGTGGGCGACGAGGCGGGCTTCGATGCTGGAGCGGTACTCCGCTGGGTCGCGGGCGTCGGCGGCAAGCGCGAGGCGCCCGATGCGCTGCGCAGCGCGCTGCGGGGATCGAGCGCCCAACTGCGCGCGTACAAGCGCGAGCACGGCGCCCAGCCCGAGCGCCGCGGAGGGCTTCTGCGCGACGCCAGCGATTTGGCGGTCGTAGAGCTCTGCCGCCGAGGTGCCGCTCGCGATGTTCGCTCCGACCACCGCTCCGGCGCTGGTGCCGATGATGATCGCGTCAGCAGAGACGGTGAGTCCCTCGTCGGCGAGTCCAGCAAGCAACCCGGTCTGCCAGGCAATGCCCGAGATTCCCCCGCCGCCCAGCACCCAGACCGGTCGCGCGTCGCTCATGAGCCATAGGCTACCCGGCGTGCCACTTCTGGTCGTCGCCTACGTAGCGTTTGCGCTACTACTCGCTGCGCTGAGTGTGCTCGGCATCGTTCACGCGGGGCGCGGCAGGCCCATCTCGCGGCGTACCGCCCGCATAGCTCTCGGCGCGTGGTTGATCGCCCTGGTCCTCATGACGTTGCGACCCGCCGGAAGCACGGAGCGGCTCAACCTCATTCCCGATCTCGGCGGGGCAGCCTTCTCAGCCTTCGACACGATCGCGAATATGGCGGTGTTCCTTCCGCTCGGCCTGATTCTGGCTGCATCACGTCACACGATCTGGAAGAGCCTCGCGATCGGCCTCGTGGTCTCGCTCGGAGTCGAAACCGCGCAGTTCATCATCGACGCGGGGCGCGCCGCCGACATCAACGACGTCATTACCAATGTGGCTGGCACCGCCGTGGGCTGGGGCGTGGCCTGGGCAATCAACCGAGCACGAGCGCCTCGGCCGCTGACTACTGAGCCACAACCCTGACGCGCGGCCCACCCAGCCGGTAGAACAGAAACGGCACCGCCGAGAGCACACAGCTGACCGCGGGCACGATGGTGATCGAGAGAAAGATCGTGTTCTGCATCGCCGTGGTGACAACGACCCCGTTCTCATAGCCCGTGACGACGACGAAGACGCCGAAGACGAGCACCGCCAGCGCGTTCATGATCTTCGAGACGAAGGTGAGGGTCGCGAATGAGATTCCGTCGTTGCGAACGCCGAGGCGCAGCTCGGCGTCGTCCACCGCATCCGCGATCATTGTCGCCTGCACCACGAGGAAGATGCCAAGCGTCAGACCGGTGAGGAAGATGAACACGAGGATGACCACGAGATTCTCGAAGCCCGCGAAATACATTCCGGTGTAGAGCACCGCCGCGACGAGGGAGCTGCCCACGATCAGCGTGCGTCCGCTGACGGCTTTGAGCAGCAGGGGTGTCGCAAACGATGAGACCACCATGCCGACGATGATCGCCGCGCCAACGAGGGTGAAGGTGCCCTCATCGCCGTAGGCAAGCACGACGAACACCGCGCCGCCCGCCTGCACGATGAAACGGCCGAAACCGAGCACCGACCCCAGCAGCACCATGAGCAACGGCGTGTTGTTCAGCAGCGTCGAGAACAACTGCCGAAGGGTCAGGCCAGTGCTCGCAGCCGCGGTCTCGCGCTCGCGCGTGAAGAAGAAGGCCAGCAGAAAGACGCCCATGCCGAGAACGGAGGTGAGAAAGACCGCGAGCGACCAGCCCTGGCTGGTGGTCTCCGGGCCGAAGCTGAGCAGCTTGGCCAGCCACGGCATGCCCAGCGTCGACAGCCCGAGCGCGATCGCCCCGATAGCCCGCACCGATGCGATTACCTTCGTGCGCAGGGTCGGGTCGACGAAGGCGGAGCCGATGATCCCCCAGAACGGCACATCGCACACCGTGTAGGCGATGCCCCAGAGCACGTAGAAGATGCCGAAAAAGACAAGCTTGCCTGCCTCGTCGATGTCGGGAACGGAAAATAGCAGACCGGACAACAGCGCGACCGGCAGCGCCGAGAACAGAATGTAGGGGCGCAGCTTTCCCCACCGCGACCGGGTCATGTCGATGATGCTGCCCATGATGGGGTCGAGCACCGCATCCAGGATCTTCGCCGCGGTGATGATCAGGGTCACGACGACCATGCCCTCGGTACTAATGCCCGCGTACTGCAGCAGATACACGAGGATGAAGGTCGAGACGGTGGTCAGCACGAAGTTCTGGCCGAAGCCGGCGGTGACGATCGCGCGACGCTGAACGCGGGGCTCTAGGCGGGTGCTCATTCGGACTCCAAAAGGATCGTCTTTATCTCGAAGGCCCGAAAGCGCAGTGCGCTGAGGTCGGCCGCACCGATGGGCCGCTCGATCAGGTCGGTCTCAGTGGCGCTGAACGCCCTACTGGTGCGCAACTCGATGGTGGTCGGCCTTCCCAGGCCCTCGTAGAGGCGCACGACGATTCCGTCGCCTTCCTCCGCCTGCTTCACCGTCTCGATCACCACGCCCTCATTCGATGACGAGAACTGCGAATCCAGCGATCCCCCCGAGATCACACGCAGCGGGTTGTTGAGCCGGTAGCCCTGTGCGATCACGGGAGCGAGGTCACCGGCCGCGACGGGCATGAAGGCATAGGTGAAGCGGTGGTGGCCGCGATCCGCCGTCTTGTCGGGGTACGTGGGCGCACGCAGCAGATTGATGCTCAGCAGTCCGTTCTTGGCGCGGTGGCCATACTTGCTGTCGTTGAGCAGGGCGAACCCTGCGCTTCCGTCGTCGGTCGCGATCCACTTGTGGGCGCAGATCTCGAACTGGGCACGTTCGACCGAGTCGTTCTCGGTGGTGACGCGCGAGATGTGTCCGAACTGGATCTCGCTCTGCACCGTCTCGCCGAAGTGGGTCGGCCTGAACTCGGCCCGCAGCATCCGGTGCTTCTCATGCCAGTCGACGTCGGTCTCGAACCGCACGACGCTGCTGCCCGTCTCGAGAATCACGCGCTGCTCGACCGTCACGGTGCGCGAGCGGTGCTGCTGCACTCGCACGACGGTCGGCCCGTCGACGTAACTACGCACGTGCTGCATGCGCAGCGTGCGCGGCTTCTTCTCGAAGTAGTTGACATCGATGTCCCACGCGTTGAAGGGCCAGACATAGGGATCTTTGTGAATGGTGAGGCGGTTAAGCCCGTCGCGGGCGTGCTCTGCTCCCGCGGAATCGACGCACGACACGATTTCGCCGCTGACTCCGAATCGCACGGTGAGCAGGCCGTTGGTCAGCGTGTCATCGGAGAAGGAAAGCTCGCCAGTCCTCGCCGGCGTGAGTACCGCAGCCGCGTAGGGCTCGACCTCGGCGTGAAACCAGGCGTCGTCGACCTTAACCGGTTCGCTGCGCGTGAACGCGGTGAGGTTGAGCGCGGTGAGCTCGGTGCCGTTGGGCAGCTGTTCGACCAGTGACGCCGCTTGGTGCTCGAGTGCGGCCTCAATACGCTCGTACGTCTCGACTGCTTCGCGATTCACCCGCGCGATCGATGAACCGGGAATGATGTCGTGAAACTGGTTGAGCAATACCTCACGCCAGTGCTGCTCGAGCGCTGCGCGGCAGTCGGTACCGGTGATGACGGCCAGCGCCTCGACCTCGTGCAGCTGCCTCTCGACCTGCCGGTTGTGCCGCTTGATGGCGCCCTGCGTCGTGTAGGTGCCCTGGTGGGTCTCGAGGTAGAGCTCACCGCGGTGCACGTGATCGACGCCGAGCGTCTCGAGCTTGCGAAAGAAGTCGCTCGCCGTGGACTGCTCGACTTTGGGCAGCCCGTAGATGCTGCGCTCGCGGGTGGTGACCTCGTGGTGAATCTCGCCCGGCCCGCCGCCCCCGTCGCCCGACCCGTAGACGAGCAGCGCCGCGTTCAGGGCTCGCTCCGGATACTTGGCGAGGCCGGTCAGAAGCCCGTCGGCAGCACCGCGGCTGTTGTAGTCGCCCTCGGGCGGCATGTGCACGAGAACACGGGATCCGTCGATGCCCTCCCAGTGGAAGCTGCGGTGCGGAAAGTCGTTGACCTTGTTCCACGCGAGCTTGATGGTCTGAAACCAGTCCATGCCGCTCCCCCGCAGAATCTGCGGGAGATTGCCGTTGTAGCCGAAGGTGTCGGGCAGCCAGCACAGGCGTAGCTGCTCGTCGGTGAGGTCAAACTCTTCTTGCAGAAAGCGCCGGCCGACGACGGCCTGCCGCACGAGTGACTCGCCCGACGGCAGATTGGTGTCGGGCTCGATCCAGAATGATCCCTGGATCTCGACGCGACCGGCCTTGACCGCCTCGCGCAGTCGCTCAAACAGCACCGGATGCCGCTGCTTCATCCAGAGCATCTGCTGCGGCTGGCTGGTGCCGTAGATGTACTCCTCGCGCTCGTCGATCGTGTTGAGAGCTCGCACGTAGGTGCGTGCGGCCTTGCGGCGCGTCTCGCGCAGCGGCCAGAGCCACGCCATGTCGAGGTGGCCGTGACCAATGGCGCTATAGGTGAAGTCACTGTCAGAGGGCTTGTCGAGGTGCTCGCTCAACGGTGATCGAGCACCGCCGAGATCGCCCCGATGAAACGCACGGTACGAGGCCTTCAGCGCCTTTCGCAGCGTCGCCTCGAGCGCCGCATCGTCGGTTGCGCCGGCCAGAACGAGCAACGTGAGGTAGTCGTAGAACAGGCCGTACGCCTGCCGATCGCGGGTGACGAGCCGCGCTCCGTGGAATGCGGGACGACCCACCTCGTAGAGGATGAAGCCGTTGTAGGTCACGTCGGCATAGAACTCGACGCGGCCGGTGCTGATGTCCACATTTCTCACCGGGCGGTACTTTCCACCGCTGTGCGGAAGGTCCGCCTGCTGAAAGACGGTGCTGACCGAGTCGAGCAGCTCGCCATCGGGCGAGAATGCGAGACCCTCTCCTCGGATTCCGAGCTGCACCTCAATGTTCTCGATGCCCCCGGGCACCTCGCCGCTGATGCGAAGCCAGGCGCAGTCGAAGACCTTGCCCAGTGTCGCGCCATTGCGCAGCGGCGAGAACGCCGATCGATCGAGCTGGTCGAAAGGGATCGGCTCCGGCGAACGAACAACCTCAGCCTGCAGCGTGGCGACGGTCGTGTAGATGCTGCGACGGATGCGCTGGAGACGGCGGTACTCCCCCGGCTGCTGGGCCCGGAGTCCGAAAAGAAAGGACGCGAAACCAGCCATCAATCCACTCCTTTGTGCGGGTTTTGGCCAGTCTATGACACGATCTCACGTTGCCTCGGCGCCGCTATTCTTGCCGCATGCGATGCCCCTGCCTCAGCGGACTGCCCTACGACGAGTGCTGTGGCCGGTTCCATGCTGGTGCCGCCGCGCCCACCGCGGAGGCGCTCATGCGCTCGCGATACAGCGCGTACGCGACCGGCAACGCGGCCTACCTTCTTGCAACCTGGCACCCGTCCACTCGGCCCGCAGACCTGCACCTCGACGACACCCGTTGGTACCGCCTCGACATCCTGGAAACGACGGAGGGCGGTCCACTCGACCGCACCGGCACGGTCGAGTTCGAGGCCTTCTATCGCGGCGGAAGTCAGCACGAGAACAGCTCGTTCGTCAGAGAGCAGGGCCGCTGGTACTACCTCGCAGCGCTCTGATGTGCTCGTAGTGCACGTTAGTCATGATGCCCAGCAGGTTGCCGAACGGATCGACCACTGACGCGGTCACGAAGCCGTCACCACGCACGGTCACCGGTTCGTATTCCGTCGCGCCGAGCTCGAGTAGCCGGGCGAGCGTTGCCTCCAGATCGTCGACCTGCCAAAAGACAATCGCTCCACCGACCGCGGCAACGGCTCCTCCTGGGGCGTACGAGCCGTCGATGATCCCGAGTTCGTGCTCGTAGTCGCCGATGCGAAACTCGAAGTAGCCGGGCATGTCGAAGTAGGGCGGCATGCCGAGCAGCTCGGTGTACCACGCCTTGGCGGCGACGTGGTCGGCGGCGTAGAAGCTGACGGTAGCGATTCCATTCAGTGTGTTTGTCATGACTTCACGCTAGAAGGCATTGTGGAACCTACGGTTCCTCAATTGCTGACAGACTGAAAAACATGCTGGACACCTCCGTGCGCATGCTGCGCCTGCTCGCCATCCTGCAGTCGCGACGCGACTGGTCGGGCCGCGAGCTCGCCGAGCGCCTCGGCGTGACGACCCGCACCGTGCGCAACGACATCGAACGGCTGCGAATCCTCGGCTATCAGGTCGACTCGACCACCGGAGTCGCCGGCGGCTACCGGCTCGGGGCAGGCAGCGAGCTGCCGCCGCTGCTGCTCGACGCCGAGGAGACGGTCGCGGTGGCAGTCGGGCTGAGTCTCGCCGCATCCGGCCGCGTTGACGGAGTCGAAGAGGCATCGATGCGAGCGCTCGCCAAGCTCGAGCAGACCATTCCTGCCCACCTGCGCGGACGCATCGACGCCCTGCGCTCCACTATTGAATACAGCCCGGATGATGCCCCCGCCGTCAACGCCGCTACCCTCACCACGGTTGCAGCCGCAGCCCACAACCGCGAGCTCCTGCGCTTCGACTACGTGGGCCGCGCCCAGGAGGCGAGCGTGCGTTACGTCGAGCCGCACACTCTCGTGCATTCCGGTCACCGCTGGTACCTGCTCGCCTGGGACCTCGACCGCGACGACTGGCGCACCTTTCGCATCGACCGCATCCAGCCTCGACTGGCCACATACAAACGCTTCGCACCGCGGGATGCGCCCGCGGGCGGGGCCGCCGAGTACGTAAGGAGAAACGTCGCAGCCAACTACTAGAGACACGGTTAGACGACGTCGCGCTCATGCGTCAGAGTTGACCCATGGCGCGAAAACCCATTGAGCACACTGATCTCACCCCCGAGGCCGAGGAGAAGCGGCTCGACCGCAACTGGGCGGAGCTTCTGCAGGAGCTGCGGGTGACGCAGACGGGCACGCAGATCGTCAGCGCCTTCCTCCTCGCCATCGCCTTCCAGCAGCGCTTCAAAGAGCTGACCGCCCTGCAGCTCGACCTCTACCTGCTGCTCGTCGTCTTCGCCGGAGTCAGCACCATCATCGGACTCGCACCGGTAATCCTGCACCGCACCTACTTTCGGCAGGGAGCTAAGGCACACGTCGTCAAGCTGGGCAATCGTCTACTGTTCACCGAGGTCATCGTGGTGGGGCTCCTCGCCATTGGCGTGACGAGCTTCGTGTTCGACTTCGTCGTCGGGCATGTTGCAGCGATCGTCGCCGCGAGCATTATCGGCGCCGCGGTGGTGGCGCTGTGGATCATCCTGCCGCGCATGCGCAGCTCTGATCGATGAGCCTGCACACCTTCGGCAGCGGCCGGCTGACCGCTCAGGTCGACTCGCTCGGCGCCCAGCTACGGTCACTATGCCTCGACGATGTGGAGTTCCTCTGGAACGCCGCCGACCCGTGGAACTGGTCAGCGCCCGTACTCTTTCCTCTCATCTCGGGACTGCCCGGCGATGAGCTTCAGCACAACGGCCAGCGGTACAGCATCCCGTCGCACGGCTTCGCACGCCGCAGCGAGTGGGCCGTGCTCGAGGACGGCCGTTTCGAGCTCGCTGCGTCGGAGGCGACGCGGGTGCAGTATCCGTTCGAGTTTCGGCTGCAGGTGGGTTTCACTGTCACCGACCGACTGACCGTCACGCACGAGGTGCACAACGATGGCGACGAGCCGCTGCCCTATTTGCTTGGCGGGCATCCCGCGTTTCGATGGCCACTGCCGGGCGCGACCGGCGAGCACGAGGTGTCGTGGTCGCAGGGTGGCGAGAGCATGCGGCAGGCCGTTGGCGGGCTGCGGCCGGGGCGCATCCCCTCCCCCGCGATCGACGGTCGGCTTGTGCTGCAGAAGTCGTACTTTGCTGAGGACGCCCTGCTGTTCGACGACCTGCAGCCGAAGGCGGTCACCTACACCGCTCCCGGGGCGGCTCGGCTGACTCTGCGCTACGACGACTTCGCGGTGCTCGGCATCTGGAGCAAGTCGCAGGGTGCCGACTTCGTCTGCATCGAGCCGTGGTCGGGCTACCCCGCGCCGCAGGGCTTCGACGGCGACATCACGATGCTGCCCGGAATCGAGCTTCTGTCCGCCGGCCAGACCCATACCTTTAGCTACAGCATTGCAATCGAAGGAGCCTAGGTGCCGGACTACGTAGTCGCCATCGACCAGGGAACCACCAGCACGCGCGCGATCGTCTTCGATCACGCTGGCAGCGTGGTCGCGACCGGCCAGGTGGAGCACGAGCAGATCTTCCCGAAAGCCGGATGGGTCGAACATGACCCCGCCGAGATCTGGACCAACACCCGCGACGTCATCGGTCAGGCGCTCTCGCGCGCCGACATCACCCGGCACGACGTCGCCGCGGTCGGCATCACCAACCAGCGCGAGACCACCGTCATCTGGGACAAGGCGACCGGCGATCCCGTGTACAACGCGATCGTCTGGCAGGACACGCGCACGCAAGAGATCGTGCAGCACCTCGCCGATGGCGACGTCGACCGCTTCAAGCAGCAGACGGGGCTGCCGCTGAGCACCTACTTCGCCGGCACCAAGATCGTCTGGATTCTCGACAACGTCGATGGTGCTCGCGAGCGGGCGGAGAAGGGCGAGCTGCTGTTCGGCACGACGGACACCTGGGTCACCTGGAACCTCACCGGAGGCCCCGACGGCGGCGAGCACGTCACCGATGTCACCAACGCGTCCCGCACCCTGCTCATGGACCTCGAGACCCTCGACTGGGATGACGACCTTCTCACGGCTTTCAACATTCCGCGCTCGCTGCTGCCACGCATCGCCAGCTCGTCCGAGGTGTACGGCACGGTCGAGTCTTCGAGCGTGCTGCGCGAGGTGCCGATCGCCGGAATTCTCGGCGACCAGCAGGCCGCCACCTTCGGCCAAGCCGCGTTCCACACGGGCGGCGCGAAGAACACTTACGGCACGGGCAACTTTCTCATCGTCAACACCGGCGAGGAGATCGTGCACTCCGAGAATGGACTGCTGACCACGGTCGCCTATCGCCTCGGCGACCAGCCTGCCAACTATGCACTCGAGGGGTCGATCGCAGTCACCGGCTCGCTCGTGCAGTGGCTGCGCGACAACCTGGGAATCATCGACCACGCCTCCGACGTCGAGAGGCTGGCCCTCAGCGTCGAGGATAACGGCGGCGCCTACATCGTGCCCGCCTTCAGCGGACTCTTTGCCCCCTACTGGCGACCGGATGCCCGCGGCGCGATTGTCGGCCTCACCCGCTTCGTCAACAAGGCCCACCTCGCCCGCGCGGCGCTGGAGTCGACGGCCTTCCAGACCCGCGAGGTGCTCGACGCCGTCAACGCAGACACGGGCATTCCTCTTGAGGAGCTCAAGGTCGACGGCGGAATGATCGAGAACGGGCTGCTCATGCAGTTTCAGGCCGACATCCTCGGTGTTCCCGTCGTGCGCCCGGTCGTCGCTGAGACGACGGCGCTCGGTGCGGCCTACGCTGCCGGGCTCGCTGTCGGCTTCTGGAAAGACACCGACGAGCTCGAGAAGAAGTGGCAGGAAGAGAAGCGCTGGGAGCCGCAGATCGACGACGCCGAGCGCGAGCAGCTACTTGCGACGTGGAAGAAGGCGGTTACGAAGACCTTCGACTGGACTGAGTCGCAGTAACCCACGCCTCGAGCTTGGCCGCCGCTGCCCCCGAGTCCACTGCTTCGGCGGCGAGAGCCATATTCGCTGCGAGTCGCTCGGTGATGGGCTGGCGCAGCTGATCCGGGTCTTGGGCGAGCTGCCACGAGGTGATTCCGGCGGCGGTGTTGAGCAGCACAACGTCGCGAACCGGCCCGGGCTCTCCTGCAAGAACAGACCGGATGCGGTCCGCGTTGTACTCCGGATCCTTGCCAAGCAGGTCGTCAATGCTCGATCGCGCAATGCCGAGGTCCGCGGGGTTGAGGTCGTGCTCAGTGACCGACCCGCGCGACACCTCCCAGATGTGGCTGTGCCCTGTCGTGGTCAGCTTGTCGATGCCGTCGTCGCCGCGATAGACGAGCGCTGTCGCGCCGCGGGTCCGGAACACACCGACCACGAGCGGAACGCGCTCGAGGCTCGCCACCCCGACGGCCGAGGCTTCCGGCCGTGCCGGGTTGCACAGGGGTCCGAGGATGTTGAAGAGGGTGCTGACGCCGAGCTCTTTGCGTGTCGGGCCTGCGTGCCGAAACCCCGGGTGGAAAGCGGCGGCGAAGACGAAGGTGATACCGACCTCATCGAGAATCTCGGCTACACGCTCGGGCGGCAGCGTCAGATCGAGACCGAGCACCGCCAATACGTCTGAGGCCCCGGAAGCGGATGACGCCCCCCGGTTGCCATGCTTGACCACCGGAATTCCGGTGGAGGCGGCGATCACCGACGCCGCAGACGAGATATTAAGCACCGCGCCGAAGGGGTCCCCGCCGGTCCCCACGATGTCGAGGACCATGGGGTCAACAGGCAGCGGTACCGCGTTCTCGAGCACCGCATCACGGAATCCGACGATCTCGTCGACTGTCTCTCCCTTGATGCGCAGGGCGACAAGAAGGCCGCCGATCTGCGAGGGCGTCGCCTCCCCGGTGACGATCTGCCGCATTGCCCAGCTGGACTCACTGATAGACAGGTCAGACCCGGCGATAAGGGTCTCGAGCAGGTGGGGCCAGGTGGGCTCGGTAGGCATGGTCGAAATCCTAGTGACAGCACTCGCGACACCTCTCCAAACGCGAAAGGATGGCATCGCTTTGGGGGCATAATGGTTGAGTGACTACGACCTCGCTGACCCGCTCCGTTGGAGCTCCCGTGGTTAATCGTCCGAACGTTGTGGCCGTAGGCACGATCGTCTGGCTCGGCAGTGAAGTGATGTTCTTCGCCGGCCTGTTCGCTATCTACTTCACGCTCCGTTCGCTGGCGCCTGACCTGTGGAACTCCGAAACCGCTCTGCTGAACGTGCCGTTCTCCGCGGTTAACACCTGCGTACTGGTTGCGTCTTCCATTACGTGCCAAATGGGTGTCTTCGCCGCAGAGAAGCTGCGCCCCCGCCGCACCAGCTGGAAGCTCAGCGAGTGGGGAATGGTCGAGTGGTTCTTCGTGACCTACGTCATGGGCGCCATCTTTGTCATCGGCCAGATCTTCGAGTACGCGACCCTCGTCGGCGAGCACGTCGCACTGGACTCGAACGCCTACGGCTCCGCGTTCTACCTCACCACCGGCTTCCACGGCCTCCACGTGACGGGCGGCCTCATCGCCTTCCTGCTGGTGATCGGCCGGGCCTACGTCGTCAAGAACTTCACGCACAGAGACGCAACAACGGCCATCGTGGTGTCGTACTACTGGCACTTCGTCGATGTGGTCTGGATCGCCCTGTTCTTCATCATTTATGTCCTCCAATGAGAATCGGTAGCAAGAGAACCATGGCGAAGAAGGCGGCTACGGCGCGCACCACCCGCACGGCAGGACGCCGTCATCCAATGGCGAGCGTTGCGCTCATCCTGATCGGCCTGCTGAGCACGGGCGGCGTGTACGCCCTGTTCACCACGACGGCCGTCGCAGACACGCAGGTCGCGCACGCGGACCAGATCGACGAGGGCCAAAAGCTCTTCGCCGCCAACTGCGCCACCTGTCACGGTCTCAGCCTCGAGGGCACCAGCGAAGCACCCACGCTCATTGGCGTCGGCGCAGCGTCTGTTGACTTCCAGGTCGGCACGGGCCGCATGCCGGCCGCCGCCAGCGGCCCGCAGGCCGAGGTCAAGCCAGTGCAGTTCACCGAGGACCAGGTCAAGGCTCTCGCCGCGTACGTCGCCTCCGTGAGCCCTGGCCCCGCGATTCCCGCGACCGAGTACACGGAGGGTGGCGGTGACGCCGCCCTTGGAGCGGAACTCTTCCGTATCAACTGCGCCATGTGCCACAACGTCGCCGGCGCCGGTGGCGCACTGACCGAGGGCAAGTACGCCCCCTCGCTCAAGGATGTCTCCGGAACCCACGTCTATGAGGCCATGGTCACCGGCCCGCAGAACATGCCCGTCTTCTCCGACCTCAACCTGAGCGCCGAGGACAAGAAGGACATCATCACCTACCTGCAGTTCCTCAACGAGAACCCCTCCCCCGGTGGGCTGGACCTCGGCAACCTCGGTCCGGTCTCTGAAGGCCTGTTCATCTGGATCTTCGGGCTCGGCGCCGTCATCGGTGTCACGGTCTGGCTGACCGCCCGCTCCAACTAATACTTCGACACGATTCACAGCAGAAACGCTGAAGGGAAGACAATGGCAGACGATCACGGTGGCACGACCGCCGGAACCGCTGTTGAGAAGGCCATGCCGACCTCAGCTGGCATCGCCGTCACCGACGACAACGGTCTCGTCAACCCGGGACTGCCGCCGCACCGCCAGCGCGTCACCGACATCGACCCCAAGAAGGAGCGACTCGCTGAGCGTCGCATCTCAGGCTTCTTCTTTCTGTCGGTCATCGGCAGCATCGCGGCAGTGGTGTTCTACTTCCTGTTTCCGATCGAGCCCGGCAACCTGGCCTCCGTTCGCCTGAACACTCTGAGCCTCGGTCTCGCCATCGCGCTGGGCCTGCTCGGCATCGGCATCGGTGCGGTGCACTGGGCCAAGGCGCTCATGTCGGACGCCGAGATCGTCGAGCTTCGCCACGGCACCCGCGGATCGGATGCGACCCGCGCCAAGGCCGCCGAAGCCTTCACCCTTGGCAACAAGGAGTCCGGCTTCACCCGTCGCGCCCTTGTTCGCAACAGCCTGATCGGCGCGATCGCGCTGACCCCGGTGCCCGCTGTCGTACTGTTCCGCGACCTTGCACCCGACGCGGAGCCGAACGGTCTTCTGCGCCACACCCTGTGGGACACCAACGTTCGCCTCACCCGCGACCCCAGCGGCACGCCCATCAAGGCCTCCGACGTGACCTACGGTTCTGCATTCCACGTCATTCCCGAGACCCTGCTCGACTCCGAGGAGTACCTCGAGGAGAAGGCCAAGGCAGCCGTGCTGCTCATGCGCCTTCGCCCGGAGGACCTCAAGGAGGAGGACAGCAAGAAGGATTGGTCGTACGACGGCATCGTCGCGTACTCCAAGATCTGCACGCACGTCGGCTGCCCGGTGGCACTGTATGAGCAGCAGACCCACCACCTGCTCTGCCCCTGCCACCAGTCGCAGTTCGATGTCTCCGAGGGCGCGAAGGTCATCTTCGGGCCGGCCAGCCGCCCCCTGCCCCAGCTGCCGATCTCGATCGACTCCGAGGGCTACCTTGTCGCGCAGAGCGACTTCAAAGAACCTGTAGGCCCGAGCTTCTGGGAGCGTGAGAAGTAATGTCCACCGTTACCCCTGATAAGACCGAGGCGGCTGCGCCGCTCGGCAAGGGCATGCGCTTCACCAACGCCGCCGCCAACTACATTGACGAGCGCACCAGCATCTCTGGGCTTGTCAAAGAGGTCGGTCGCAAGATCTTCCCCGACCACTGGTCGTTCATGCTCGGCGAGGTTGCCCTCTACAGCTTCGTGGCGATCCTGCTCTCTGGCACCTTCCTGACGTTCTTCTTTGAGCCTTCGATGACCGAGGTGCACTACGACGGCTCCTACATCCCGCTCAAGGGCATCGAGATGTCGGCCGCGTACTCGTCGGCACTCGACATCAGCTTCGACGTGCGCGGCGGCCTCCTCATGCGCCAGGTGCACCACTGGGCTGCGCTGCTGTTCGTCGCATCCATCGGTCTGCACATGCTGCGAATCTTCTTCACCGGCGCTTTCCGCAAGCCGCGTGAGATCAACTGGATGATCGGCTTCGTGCTCTTCGTGCTCGCGATGGCCGAGGGCTTCACCGGCTACTCGCTTCCCGATGACCTGCTGTCGGGCAACGGCCTCCGCATCATCGACGGCATGGTCAAGGCTGTCCCCGTCATCGGAACCTGGATCTCGTACTACGTCTTCGGCGGCGAGTTCCCGGGCACCGACGTCGTCCCGCGCTTCTTCACGCTGCACATCCTGTTGCTGCCGGCGATCCTCATCGCTGCACTTGGTGTGCACCTTCTGCTTCTCGTCATCAACAAGCACACCCAGTTCGCCGGACCGGGCCGCACCAACGACAACGTCGTCGGTGTTCCCGTCATGCCGGTGTTCGCGGCAAAGGCCGGCGGCTTCTTCTTCATCGTCTTCGGCATCATCATGGTGATTGCCGCGACCGTGACGATCAACCCGATCTGGAACTACGGGCCGTATGACCCGTCCCCGGTCTCCGCGGGTACGCAGCCTGACTGGTACATCGGCTTCGCTGATGGCGCCCTTCGACTGCTGCCGCCGCACCTCGACCTCGTCATCGGCGGGTACACGATTCCCTTTGGCGTCATGATCCCGCTCATTGGCCTCGTGCTGTTCCTCGCGGTCGTCGCGCTCTACCCCTTCGTTGAGGCCTGGGTCACGGGCGACAAGCGCGAGCACCACATCCTTGACCGCCCGCGCAACGCCCCGACCCGCACCGCTATCGGTGCCGCGGGCGTCACGTTCTACGCAGTGCTGTGGGCCGCGGCGAGCTCCGACATCATCTCCACGCACTTCAAGCTCACCATGGAGGGTGTCATCCACACCCTGCAGCTGCTGCTGTTCGTGGGTCCGATCATCGCCTACCAGGTGACGAAGCGCGTCTGCCTTGCTCTGCAGAAGAAGGATCGTGAGATTGCCCTGCACGGCTTCGAGTCGGGCCGCATCGTTCGCCTGCCCGGTGGCGAGTACATCGAGGTGCACGAGCAGCTCAACGAGTACGAGCGCTGGAAGCTCACGAGCTACGTCGACTACAAGCCGCTGATGATCCGCCCGGACGCCAATGGCAAGATCACGGGCAATCAGCGGGTTCGCGCCGCCCTGTCTCGCTGGTTCTTCGAGGACCGCATCGCCCCCGTCTCGCGTGGCGAGATTGAGGCGCAGTCCCACGGCGACCACCACTAGGTCTCTCGCGAGCTGGCTGCGGTGTCCACACTGCAGCCAGCCGCTCGAGGCTATCGACGGGCTCGTTCTCGGCTGCGCTGATGGCCACCGTTTCGACAGCAACCGCCGCGGCTACCTCAGCGTCCTCGATGCATCCAGGGGCATCCTCGGTGACACCCGCCCGCTGCTAGAAGCACGGGCCCGCTTTCTCGCGCTCGGCCTCTATCAACCGATTGCGGATGCCGTAGCCGACGCCCTGCCCCAGAACCGCCCGCTCGCGATCCTCGACTCCGGCGCCGGCACCGGCTACTACCTGCAGCGCGTGCTCGCCCGCTCCCCCATCGCGCACGATGCACTCGCTGCCGACGCATCCGCAGCCGCGGTGGCAATGAGTGTTGCGGCCACTGGATCCTGCGGGCTCGTCGCGGACGTCTGGCGCCCCTCGCCGGTCAGAGACGCCCGTGCCGATGCCATCCTGTGCATCTTTGCCCCCCGCAACCCCGCGGAGTTCACGCGCATCCTCCGTCCGGGCGGCACGCTGGTGGTGGTGACGCCGGCGGCCGAGCACCTGGCAGAGCTACGGGCAGCCGGGCTACTGATCGGTATGCAGAACGACAAGCTCTCGAAATTGGATGCGTCGCTCGCCGGCCACCTCGAGCTCGACCACCGCCGCCCGCTGAACTACCAGATCGAGCTCGGCCCTACCGATGCAGCCGATCTGACGGGCATGGGTCCATCAGGGCACCACGATGTCATCGGAGCCTGGACTGGCGGCTCAGCGACCGTCAGTGTCGATGTGAGCGTGTACCGGCTCGCTTAGCGCGCGAAGTGCCCGCGGAAGTACTCGTACTGCCATCCGATGATGCTGATGACGAAGACGCCGCCACCGATGATGGAGATCCAGAAGCCAACAGCGAGGCCGGCAAAGACCAGGCTGGCGCTCAATGCCAGCATGATCGGCCACCAGCTCCACGGGCTGAAGAAGCCCTGCTCTGCGTCGCCATCATCGATCTCCGCCTCGACGCGATCCTCGGGCAGCTCCCCACCCTGGCCCGCGTGAACGCGGTTGAGGTAGAAGGCGATGAAGGCTGACAGGATGCCGCTGAGAGCGATGCCCACCGCGCCAACCCACTCGATGCCGTCGTACCACTGCTTAGCCGTGTGCGTCGGGTCGATGACCGACCAGATGACGTAGGCGGCGTCGGCGACAAAGAAGAAGACCGCGAGAATCAGGAAGAGAACGTAGTTGGCTTTCACTTCTTTACCTTCTCGTCAGCGAGGTCGTAGACCGGCGCGTCCGGTGCGTCTTTGGCTGGGCCGATACCTACCGGGATCGGCGCCTCCGGGTGATTGAGGTCGAACGCGGGTGCCTCCGAGCGGATACGCGGGATCGACGTGAAGTTGTGGCGCGGCGGCGGGCACGAGGTGGCCCATTCGAGTGAGCGAGAGAAGCCCCACGGGTCGTCGACGGTCACCTTCGGCGCCTTGCGGGCCGTGATGTACACGTTGAAGAGGAAGGGCACCATCGACAGGCCAAGCAGCATGGCTCCGATAGTCGAGACCTGGTTCATCCACGTCACGTTGTCCTCGGGCAGGTAGCTGTAGTACCGGCGAGGCATACCCGTCACGCCGATCCAGTGCTGGATGAGGAAGGTCGTGTGGAAGCCGACGAACAGGAGCCAGAAGTGCACCTTGCCCAGACGGTCGTTGAGCATCTTGCCCGTCCACTTGGGCCACCAGAAGTAGAAGCCGCTGAACATGGCGAACACCACGGTGCCGAACACCACGTAGTGGAAGTGCGCGACGACGAAGTACGAGTCGGATACGTGGAAGTCGAGCGGCGGCGACGCGAGGATCACACCGGTCAGTCCACCGAAGGTGAATGTGATCAGGAAGCCGATGGCCCAGAGCATGGGCGACTCAAAGGTCACCGATCCGCGCCACATGGTGCCGACCCAGTTGAAGATCTTCACACCGGTCGGAACCGCGATGAGCATCGTCATGAGTGCGAAGAAGGGAAGCAGTACCGACCCAGTGACGTACATGTGGTGAGCCCACACGGTCACCGAGAGGGCCGCGATGGCGATCGTCGCATAGATGAGCGTCTTGTACCCGAAGATCGGCTTACGGCTGAAGACCGGCAGCACCTCGGAGATGATTCCGAAGAACGGCAGCGCGATGATGTACACCTCGGGGTGGCCGAAGAACCAGAACAGGTGCTGCCAGAGGATCGCACCGCCGTTGGCCGGGTCGTACACGTGTGCACCGAAGACGCGGTCGGCACCGAGGGCGAAGAGCGCGGCGGCGAGCACCGGGAAGGCCATCAGAACGAGGATCGAGGTGACGAGCGTGTTCCACGTGAAGATCGGCATGCGGAACATCGTCATGCCGGGGGCACGCATCGTGATGATCGTCGTGATGAAGTTGACCGCACCGAGAATGGTGCCGAAACCGCTGAGCGCAAGACCGAACACCCAGAGGTTTCCACCGATGCCAGGTGAGAAGGTGGTGCTCGAGAGCGGCGCGTACGCGAACCATCCGAAGGCCGCGGCACCCTGCGGGGTAAGGAAGCCGGACACCGCGGTCGCTGAGCCGAAGAAGAACAGCCAGAACGAGAAGGCGTTCAATCGCGGGAAGGCGACGTCAGGCGCACCGATCTGCAGTGGCATCAGCGCATTCGCGAAGCCAAAGAACAGCGGTGTCGCGAACATGAGCAGCATGATCGTGCCGTGCATGGTGAAGAGCTGGTTGTACTGCTCACGCGTCGCGATGACCTCGAGGCCCGGCGCGAAGAGCTGCGCACGAATCAGAAGCGCCATAACGCCGCCGATGCAGAAGTAGACGAACGAGGTGATCAGGTAGAGGTTGCCGATGACCTTGTGGTCGGTCGAGGTGATCCACTTAACGACGACGTTGCCCTTGCGGTCAGCGCGGGTCGAGCCGTAGCCGACGGTTGTCGCGGTCATTCGCTTCCTTCTTCTTCAAGAGGTTCAGTCTCTTCATCCCGGCCGGCCGTGCCGGGCAGGTTGGTGTTGACGTTGTAGTCGGCGCCGATGGAGCCGGTGTTGCCCGCAGCCTTGAGCGAGGCGACATACGCGTCGTAGTCCTCCTGGCTGACCACCTTGACGGTAAAGAGCATGAGCGAGTGGTATTCACCGCAGAGCTCGGCACACTTGCCCTGGTACTCGCCGATCTTGGTGGGCGTGAAGTACATGTAGTTGGTCTTACCCGGAATCATGTCCTTCTTGTAAAGGAAGTCAATGATCCAGAACGAGTGGATGACATCGCGTGACTCGATGTCGATCTCGACCTTCTTGTCGACTGGCAGGTAGAGCACGGGAAGCTGCGATTCGTCGATCGCGCCGGCCTCGCCCTCACCGTTCTCGAGCACCTGAGCCTGAATGCCCTGGTAGTAGACGTCTTCGGAGAGGTAGTTGAAGTCCCAGCCCCAGCGCTTGCCGTAGACCTCGATCTGCACGTCGGGGTCGCCCGGGTCGGCCTCGATCGCGGCCTGGTCGCGGGCGGTGAAGGCGAAGAAGCCGATCACGAGAATGAAGGGAACGATCGTGTAGAAGATCTCAACCGGCAGGTTGTAGCGCAGCTGCACGGGGAGACCGGTCTGGCCCTTGCGGCGGCGGTAGACCACCGCGGCCCAGATGACGAGGCCCCAGGTGATGACGCCGACAACGAGGAGGACGATCCACGAAGTGGTCCACAGGCCGATGATGCGGCTCGTGTGGTTGGTGGTCTCGGCGTCACCCGGGAGCCAGCCCTGAAGCTGCTCCTGGGTGCATCCAGCGAGAACAAGGGCTACTGCGAGTCCCATGGGGATTGCAGACCATTTGGCCCATTTGGACCGGCGGTTAGAGCGCACCTGTGACCTCTCGGATGACGCGGACGTGTTCGTTGCCAGTCTATAACCAGCTTGGGCACTCCCCTTTTGCGACACCGGGCAAAACCCGCCCGGACAACGAAAAAACGGCCCGATTGCTCGGGCCGTTTCTCGTGAGATGGGGTTTTTAGTGGAACGAGTCCCCGCACGCGCAGCTGCCTGCGGCGTTCGGGTTGTCGATCGTGAAGCCCTGCTTCTGAATGGTGTCTTCGAAGTCGATCGAGGCTCCCTCGAGGTAGGGAACGCTCATCTTGTCGACGACGACCTCAACACCGTCGCCGAACTCGCGGACGGCGTCGCCCTCGAGCACACGCTCGTCGAAGTAGAGCTGGTAGATGAGGCCGGAGCATCCGCCCGGCTGCACGGCAAGGCGCAGACGCAGATCGTCACGGCCTTCCTGGCTCATGAGGCTGCGCACCTTGTCGGCCGCAGCGTCGCTGAGGCCGACGCCGTGGGTCTCGATCTCGGGCTGGGCAGCGGTAATGGTGTCAGTCATACCTTTGATCCTACGTCCGTGAATTGAGCTTTGCCAGCAAGATGGCCTCGCTGAGGATCCCGCGTCGGAAAACCCCGAGATGCAGAGACTCGTTGGGGCTGTGTGCGCGGGAGTCGGGGTCTTCTACGCCGGTGACGAGCACTTGCGCCTGCGGAAACAGCTCGACGAGGTCGGCGATAAAGGGGATCGAGCCGCCGACGCCGACATGGACGGCGGGCTTGCCCCATGCCTCCAGCATCGCTTCCGTCGCCTCGGTGACCGCCCATCCACTCGTGTCAACGAGGAAGGGGCTGCCCTTGTCGACGTCGCTGATCTCGAGCTGCGCACCGAAAGGTGCGTGGTCGTAGAGGTGTGCTGACAGCGCCTCGTAGGCGGCGTCAGGGTTCTGGCCGGGGGCCAGCCGCATGCTCACCTTGACGGTGACGCTCGGCACAAGCGTGTTCGAGGCGTTCTGCACAGTCGGGGCGTCGATGCCAGTGATGGTCAGCGCCGGCTGATACCAGAGTCGGTCGAGGATCGTCCCGGTGCCGACCGGCGTAACGCCATCAAGCAGACCGGCCTCGTCACGCAGAGTCTGCTCGGTGTACTCGGGTGTCTCGGCCGTGTGGCTGACGAGGCCGGCGACCGCGACGGAGCCGTTCTCGTCGTGCAGGGTGGCCAGCAGACGAATCGCGGCGAGCATGGCGTCCGGCACGGCACCGCCGAACATTCCGGAGTGGGAGGCGTGCGCCAGGGTCGACACGCGCAGCTTGAAGGTCACGTTGCCGCGGAGGGCGACGGTGAGGGCCGGGGTCTCGGTGTCCCAGTTGCCGGAGTCGGCGACGACCATGACATCCGCGGCGAGGTCGTCTTTGTTCTCGTGGAGGAAGTTCTTGAACGAGCGGGAGCCGAACTCCTCTTCCCCCTCGATGAAGACGACGAGACCAAGTTCGAGGTCGGGGCCGACCGTGTCTACGAGGGCGCGGATCGCCGCGACATGGGACATGACACCCGCCTTGTCATCTGCTGATCCGCGTCCGTAGAGGCGGTCGCCGCGCACCGTGGGCTCGTAGGGCAGGGAATCCCACTGGGCATCGTCGCCGGGAGGCTGCACATCGTGGTGGGCGTAGAGCAGGATCGTCGGCTTGCCGTTACGGGCCTTGCGGGTCGCGAGAACGGCCGGGCGGCCGAGCTCGTCGGTTCCCTCCTGCGGCGCACGGCGAATCTCGACGAGCTCGAAGACGCCCGTCTGCTCGAAGAGGGTGCGCACCGCCTCGGCACTGGCATCGACGAGGGAGAAGTCGAAGCCCTCCCAGGCGACGGAGGGGATGCGAACGAGGTTCGACAGATCGGCGATTGCGGCAGGCAGGCCGGCATCTACCGCATCCGCGAGTCCTGGCAGGGATTCTTCGTGGGTCATGCGGGTAATCTTAAGCTCTCCCCCTAGACAAGGACTCCACCGTGGCACGCAGCACGCAGTCTCCCGCCGGCACGTCGCCAGGCACCGAGCTCAACCAGGACAGCATCTCTGGCAAGGGCCGCGCGACTCCTACCCGCAAGGAGAAGGAGGCCGCTCGCAAGCGTCCTCTCGTCGCCAGCGACCGCACCGAGCGTCGCCGTCGGGAACGTGAGGCTGCGACAGCCGAGCGTGAGCGCGCCCGCATCGGCATGGCCAATGGAGAGCAGAAGTACCTGCCCATTCGCGACCGCGGCCCGCAGCGCAAGTACATTCGCGACTACACCGATGCCCGGTGGAGCGTCGGCGAGCTGCTGCTGCCGACCATCGCGATCTTCTTCATCACCAGCTTCTTCCCCTCCGACTCGGTCGTCGTGGTGGTCGGCTTCGCGATCATGTGGTTCGTGCTCGTTGCCGCAATCATCGATTCCGTCATCGTCGGCACGATTCTCAAGCGCAAGCTCATCGAGAAGTTCGGCTCGATGACCAAGGGTGGCCGCTTCTACGCGACCATGCGCATGGTCTACTTCCGCCAGATGCGCCTGCCGAAGCCGCAGGTCAAGCGCGGCGAGTTCCCCGTCTAGTACTAGTCAGGCCCGTCTAGAACGGAGCCCTCGGTTCACTGATGCGGCCCAGAACGTACCGCGGTAGAGAAAGGCCGTGTAGCCCTGCACCAGGGTCGCACCGGCATCCAGTCGCTCCTGCACGTCTTCGGCCGTTTCGACGCCACCGACCGAGATCACGCAGAAGTCTGCGGGAACAACCGCTCGGATGACGCGCAGCATGGCGAGGGATCGACCCGCGAGCGGAGCCCCGCTCAGTCCCCCGGCGCCGGCTGCCTCGACGATGGCGGTCTCTGTCTGCAGGTTCTCGCGCGACAGGGTCGTGTTGGTGGCGATGATGCCGGCGAGACCAAGGTCGACGGCGAGTTCTGCGATCGCGACCGCTTCGGCATCCACCAGGTCCGGTGCGATCTTCACGAGAACCGGCGTACCGCCGGCAGCGTCCTTGACGGCGGAGAGCAGCGGGCGCAGCTTCTCGAGCTCTTGCAGACCGCGCAGGCCTGGCGTGTTCGGTGAGCTGACGTTGACGGCGAGGTAGTCGGCTAGGGGCGCGAGCAGTCGGGCGCTTTCGAGGTAGTCGCCGATCGCGTCGTCAACCTCGGTGACACGCGACTTGCCGATGTTCGCACCGATGACCGGACGCTGGCGGCGGGTGATCGCCTTCTGCAGCCTTGGCACGAGGGCGGCGGAGCCGTGGTTGTTGAAGCCCATGCGGTTGATCACCGCCCTGTCTTTCACGAGGCGAAAGAGCCGCGGTTTCGGATTGCCCGGCTGCGCATGCGCGGTGACGGTTCCCACTTCGACGTGGCCGAAGCCCAGCTGGCCGAGCCCGCGGATGCCGCTGCCGTACTTGTCGAAACCGGCGGCAAGACCGAAGGGCGAGTCGAATCGCAGGCCGAGCGTCTCGACCGCCAGTGCTGGATCCGGCTTCGTGTAGGCCCGCACCAGCGGCCCGAAGGGCAGGAACCGGATGACGAGAAAGGCCAGGGTGTGAGCGAACTCCGGGTCGAGCTTGGAGAGTACGAGGGAGAAGAAGAGGCGATACATCGACGCCAGCTTATTCGGTGGGTGCTGGAGCGCTTTCCGCGTGGTCGACGCGCAGCAGGGTGATCGCCGACTCGAAGTCTTCGAGCGACTCGAAGCTCTGGTAGACGCTCGCGAACCGCAGGTAGGCCACCTCGTCGAGCTCACGAAGGGGCGGCAGAATGGCGAGACCGATGTCATTGGCGTCGATCTGAGCGGCGCCGGTGGCGCGAATGGCCTCCTCGACCTTCTGTGCGAGCACCGCAAGATCGGCGTCGGTCACGGGGCGACCCTGGCATGCCTTACGCACTCCGGAGACAATCTTGTCGCGGCTGAACGGCTCAACAACGCCGTTGCGCTTGATGACCATGAGCGAGGCCGTTTCGGTGGTGCTGAACCGACGGCCGCAGTCCGGGCACTGCCGACGTCGACGAATCGAGAGGCCATCGTCGCTCGTGCGCGAGTCGATGACCCGGCTGTCCGGGTAGCGGCAGAAGGGGCAGAACACGAGCTACAGGATACCTACTGCTCACGGAAGCGCGCTGAGACCGCTGCACCGTGGGCAGGCAGGTCTTCTGCCTCGCTGAGGGCGAGGACGGCCTGCTCCACCTGCTTGAGCGCGTCGCGGTCGTAGCTGATGATCTGCTGCGGCCGCACGAAGGTGTAACTGCCGAGCCCCGACGAGAATCGCGACTGCCCGCCGGTGGGCAGCACGTGGTTTGAGCCGGCGAGGTAGTCGCCGAGGCTCACCGGCGAGTTGGGGCCGAGGAAGATCGCGCCGGCGTTGGTGATCGCATCGAGCACCAGTCCGGGTTCCGCCGTCTGAATCTCGAGGTGCTCTGGGCCGTAGGCGTTGCTGAAGGCTGCCGCAGCCTCGAGGCTGGAGACGAGGATGATCGCGGACTGCTGCCCGTTGAGCGCTTCGAGGGCCCTGGCCGAGTGTGGTGTTGCTGCTGCGACGGTCTCCAGCTCGACGCGCACCCGCTCGGCCAGGTCGACCGAGTCGGTGATGAGGATCGACGAGGCCAGCTCGTCGTGCTCCGCCTGGCTGACGAGGTCAGCCGCGACGAGGTGCGCATCGGCAGCCTCGTCGGCAATGATGAGGATCTCGGTGGGGCCCGCCTCGGAGTCGATTCCGACCTGCCCCTGCACGAGACGCTTGCCCGCGGTGACGAAGACGTTGCCGGGGCCGGTGATGACCTGCACCGGGTCAAGGTCGATGCCTGCGACGCCGTAGGCGAGGGCACCAATGGCCCCCGCGCCACCCATGGCGTAGACCTCCTCAATTCCGAGCAGGCCCGCTGCGCCAAGAATGGTGGGGTGCACAGAGCCGCCGAACTGCTTCTGCGGGGGCGAGACCAGCGCGATGGAGCGCACGCCGGCGACGTGCGCCGGAACGACGTTCATCAGCACGCTCGAGGGGTACACGGCCTTGCCGCCGGGAACATACAGTCCAGCACGGTCGACCGGCTGCCAGCGCTGGATGATCTGCGCGCCCGGGCCGAGGCTCGTCACGGTCGGCTGCGGCAGCTGGGCCTGCGAACCCTTGGTCAAGCGTTCGATGAGCTCTTCGAGCGCCGCCCGCACCGCGGGATCCAGAGCACGCACCGCGGCGCTGATCTGATCGGCGTGAATGCGGATGCGGTCGGGGCGCACACCGTCGAAACGCTCGGCCTGGTCGATAAGGGCAGCCTCGCCGCGGGATCGCACGTCGGCGATGAGAGCGGCGGCGGCCTCGGTGGCGACGGAGACATCCGTCATCGCACGGGGAATCAGGCTCGCCAGCTCGATACGGGTGGGCTGCACGTCACGGAGGTCAATAGTCTGGATCATCGCCCACCATGCTAGTTGGCGGGGAATAGGCATCAGCTGCGCGTGCTTCAATCAAGGGTGAACGACGATCCAACCGAAGACACTGAGGCGTTCAAGCAGGCCTTCCGGCGCCATGCTGCGGGAGTGGCAGTCGTGACGACCCTGCTGCCCGACGGCTCCCCCGCTGGCTTCACCGCGACCTCCCTCGCCTCTCTCGCCGCGGTGCCGCCGCTCGCGACCTTCAACATGGCGCAGGTGTCGAGCGCGTGGCCAGCCATGGTGCCGGGCAACCGGGTGATCATCCATACTCTTGGGCCGCGCAGCCGACAGCATGCCGAGCGTATGGCTGCCGATCGCGACCTGCGGTTCGCGGGCGATCACTTCACGGCAGGCCCCTACGGCATCCCGATCATCAACGACGTCACCGCGTGGATGCTGGCATCCGTTCTCGAGGTGCACCCGGTTCACGCCAATGCCGTGGTGATCGTGCAGATCGAGGATGGCGCACTGGGCGAGCCGGACGAAGCACTGCTGTACCACGAGCGCACCTACATGCGGCCGTCTACCCTAGGCAGTTAGGCCCTAGCAAGGTCTTCAGCTCCCCGTAGAGATCAGCCGAGACCGTCACCGTGAACGGCAGCTCGAACACGCGCGCCGCCGTGGCCGTCAGCAGTTTGAGGCGCACCTCGTTCGGTCCAGCGTGGCGGATGAGCACGTTGCTCAGTTCACCGATGACAGCGGTCGTCGCCCGGCTCTCTGCAACCGAGATGATCAGCGGCCCCGAGCCGAGGCTCGGTCCGATGTCGGGCGAACTGAGGCTCACCGCGTGCAGGTTCATTCCGTCGTCGCGCAGGCTGACGCGCCCGGTGACGGCGACGACGCTGTCGTTGACGAGAGCGGGAGCAAACTCCATATAGGTCTTGCCGAGGAACATCACACTGATCTCGCCGCCGAAGTCCTCGACCGTGACGATGCCGTACTGGTTGCCGGAGTTGCGGGCGACGCGGTGCTGCACGCTGGTGATGAGTCCGGCGACGGTGACGCGCTCGCCCTCGCCCGCGACATCGCCAGCGAGCAGTTCGGTAATGGTCGACGAAGCGAGCTTCGCGAGGTGTGTCTCGAGCCCCGCCAGGGGGTGGTCGCTGACGTAGAGCCCGAGCATCTCGCGCTCGAAGGCGAGCTTGTCGCGCTTTGACCACTCGGGGCGCTCGGGAATACGGTCGGGCTCCTCTTCAAAGTCGAAGACCCCGCCGAAGAGGTCGACCTGGCCATTGGCCTCGTTGCGCTTGAGACCGACGGCGGAGTCGACGGCATCCTCGTGGATCTCGACAAGAGCCCGCCGGGTGGCTCCGAGCGAATCGAAGGCGCCCGATTTGATGAGCGACTCGAGGGTGCGCTTGTTCGCCACCTGAATCGGCACCTTGCGCAGGAAGTCGTGGAAGTTGGTGAACCGCCCCTTCTCCTCTCGCGCCGCGACGATCGCATCGACAACAGCGGTACCCACGTTGCGCACGGCACCGAGACCGAACCGAATGTCGTCGCCGATCGCGTTGAAGAAGCCGATGGACTCGTTGACGTCGGGCGGCAGCACCTTGATACCCATGCGGCGGCACTCGTTGAGGTAGAGCGCGAGCTTGTCCCTCGAGTCGCCGACGCTGGTCAGCAGAGCCGCCATGTACTCGGCTGGGTAGTGTGCCTTGAGATAGGCCGTCCAGTAGGAGATGACGCCGTAGGCGGCCGAGTGGGCCTTGTTGAAGGCGTAGTCGGAGAAGGGCAGCAGGATGTCCCAGAGCGTCTTCACTGCGGCGTCGGAGTAGCCGTTCGCGTGCATACCGGCGCTGAAGCCCTCGTACTGCTTGTCGAGCTCTGACTTCTTCTTCTTGCCCATGGCACGGCGAAGGATGTCGGCCTGGCCGAGAGAGAACCCGGCGACCTTCTGCGCGATCGCCATCACCTGCTCCTGGTAGATGATCAGGCCGTAGCTCGTGTTGAGAATGTCGGCCAGTGACTCCGCCAGCTCGGGGTGGATCGGGGTCAGCTCCTGCTGGCCGTTCTTGCGCAGCGCGTAGTTGGTGTGCGAGTTCGCGCCCATCGGGCCCGGGCGGTAGAGCGCGATGACGGCCGAGATGTCTTCGAAGTTGTCGGGCTTCATCAGACGCAGCAGTGACCGCATCGGTCCGCCGTCGAGCTGGAAGACCCCGAGGGTGTCACCCCGACCGAGCAGTTCATAGGCGGCCGGGTCGTCGAGCTCTAGTCCCTCAAGATCGAGGGTGATGCCGCGGTTGGACTGAATGATGTCGAGCGCATCGCTGATGATCGTGAGGTTGCGCAGCCCAAGGAAGTCCATCTTGATGAGACCGAGGGCTTCCGCGGCGGGATAGTCGAACTGCGTGACAATCTGGCCGTCCTGCTCCCGCTTCATGATCGGGATGATGCCGTCGATCGGGTCGCTCGACATGATGACGCCGGCCGCGTGCACGCCCCATTGGCGCTTGAGGCCCTCGAGGCCGAGCGCGGTGTCGAAGACGGTGCGTGCCTCTGCGTCCGTCTCGATGATGCCGCGGAGGTCAGCGGCCTCTTTGTAGCGCTCGTCGGTCTTGTCGATGACCCCGTTGAGCGAGATGTCCTTGCCCATGATCATGGGCGGCATTGCCTTGGTGAGCTTCTCACCGACCGAGTACGGCATCCCGAGAACCCGGGCACTGTCTTTGAGCGCCTGCTTGGCCTTGATCGTTCCGTAGGTCACGATCTGCGCGACCCGCTCCTCGCCGTACTTCTCGGTCACATAGCGAATGACCTCGCCACGGCGACGATCGTCGAAGTCGACGTCGAAGTCGGGCATCGACACGCGATCGGGGTTGAGAAAGCGCTCGAAGATGAGGCCGTGTCGCAGCGGGTCGAGGTCGGTGATGCGCATGGCGTAGGCGGCCATCGAACCGGCACCGGAACCACGGCCAGGACCGACACGGATTCCGTTGTTCTTCGACCAGTTGATGAAGTCGGCGACCACGAGGAAGTAGCCCGGGAACCCCATCTGGGTGATGACGCCGATCTCGTAGTCGGCCTGCGCCTGCACCTCGGTGGGGATTCCCGCCGGATAACGGAACTCGAGCCCGGTCTGCACCTCTTTGATAAACCAGCTCGCCTCGGTCTCGCCCTCTGGCACGGGAAACCGCGGCATGTAGTTGGCGTTCTCGTTGAAGGTGACGTTGGCACGCTCGGCGATGAGCAGGGTGTTGTCGGCAGCCTCGGGGTAGTCGCGGAAAAGCGCCCGCATCTGCTGCGGGGTCTTCAGATAGAACTCGTCGGCGTCGAACTTGAAGCGGTTCGGGTCACTGAGGGTCGATCCGGACTGCACGCAGAGCAGCGCCGCGTGGGCAGTGGCATCGTGAGCATGCGTGTAGTGGAGGTCATTGGATGCGACAAGGGGCAGCCCGACCTTCTTGGCCACCTCGATGAGCTGGGCCATGGTGCGCCGCTCGATGTCGATGCCGTGGTCCATGATCTCGGCGAAGAAGTTCTCTTTGCCGAATATGTCCTGGAACTCGCCGGCCGCCTTCACCGCCTCGTCGAACTGTCCGAGGCGCAGGCGGGTCTGCACCTCGCCACCGACGCAGCCCGTCGTCGCGATGACCCCCGCCGAGTAGCGGCTCAGCAGTTCGCGGTCCATGCGGGGCTTGAAGTAGTAGCCCTCCTTCGACGCGTACGACGACGCCTGAAAGAGGTTGTGCATGCCCTGCGTGGTCTCGGCGAGCAGCGTCATGTGCGTGTACGCACCGCTGCCCGCGACGTCGTCCTGGTTCTGGTGCGTTCCACCCCAGCGCACGCGGGTCTTATCGGTGCGGTGAGTGCCCGGCGTGATGTAGGCCTCGGTGCCGATGATGGGCTTGATTCCTGCCGCGGTCGCCGACTTCCAGAAGTCGTATGCGCCGAACATGTTGCCATGGTCCGTGATCGCGATTGCCGGCATGCCCTGCGCAGCTGCCTCCGCAACAAGCGGCTTGACTCGCGCCGCGCCATCTAGCATCGAGTACTCGCTGTGCACGTGCAGATGCACGAATGAGTCGCTGCTGGGGGGCACAGAATCTCCGAATGTTGAAGCCGAAACCCCACTCTAATTCTTCGGCGTCAGCCATGCCGACCCGACTCGCGAGCTCGAGCTAGAAGTCGCGCAAAACGTCGAGCGCGTGCTGCAGGTCGGCCGGGTAGGGGCTCTCGAACTGCACGTACTCGCCCGTCGCCGGGTGCGTGAAGCCGAGTTTGTGGGCGTGCAGCCACTGCCTGCTCAGGCCGAGTCGAGCGCTGATAGTCGGGTCGGCGCCGTACATCGCATCGCCGACGCAGGGATGGCGCTGCGCGGCCATGTGTACGCGGATCTGGTGTGTGCGCCCCGTTTCGAGGTGAATCTCAAGCAGGGAGGATGAGGGAAAAGCCTCGATGGTCTCATAGTGGGTGATCGAGGGCTTGCCGCCTGCGGTCACCGCGAACTTCCAGCTGGACGAGGGATGGCGTCCAATCGGCGCATCGATGGTTCCCGCGAGCGGGTCGGGGTGCCCCTGCACGATCGCGTGGTAGATCTTGTCGACCTCGCGGTCGTGGAAGGCGCGCTTGAGCTCAGAGTATGCGTGCTCCGACTTCGCGACGACCATGAGGCCGGTGGTTCCGGCATCCAGTCGGTGCACAATGCCGGCGCGCTCTGCGGCACCCGAGGTTGCGACGCGAAAGCCCGCGCCCGCGAGGGCGCCGAGAACAGTGGGGCCGTCCCAGCCGACGGAGGGGTGGGCTGCGACACCGACGGGCTTGTCGACCACGACGATGTCATCGTCGTCGTAGACGATGCCAAGGTCGGCGACGATCATCGGCTCGATGACCGGTCCGGTGCGCGCCTGCCAGGTGACCTCGAGCCAAGCGCCGGCCGTCAGGCGGTCGGACTTGCCCACGGTTATGCCATCGACCGTGACTCCCCCGGCCGCCGCGACCTCCGCCGCGAGTGTGCGCGAGAAGCCGAGAAGCTTCGCTATCGCTGCGTCGACCCGCTCGCCGGCGAGACCGTCGGGCACGGGAAGGCTGCGGGACTCGGTCGTCACTCGGCGTCTACCGGTTCTGCTGCGGCCTTACGGGGCGTGCGCGAGCCATCAAAGCCGATCCCTCGAAGGGTGAGGATGATGAACACGGCCATCGCCGAGGTGATCGCAATATCGGCGACGTTGAAGATCGCCGGAAAGTACTTCACCTGAATGAAGTCGATCACGTGGCCCACGCCGAAGCCCGGCTCACGAAAGAGCCGGTCGTAGAGATTGCCCGTGGTGCCCCCGAGCAGGAGGCCGAACACGGCCGCCCACCCGAAGGAGTGGATGCGGCGGGCGAACAGAATGATCACGACGACAACCACCGAGGCGGCAATCGCGAAGATCCAGGTGCTCCCGCTGAGCAGCGAGAACGCGGCGCCCGGGTTCTTTACGAAGTGAAACTGCAGAACATCGCCCAGTACCGGAACGAGCTGGTTCTCTTCGAGGCTGTGCATGATCAGGTACTTGGCGCCCTGGTCGATCGCGAAGACGCACAGTGCGACGGCAGCAAGAAGCACGAGCGTTTTCACGCTCGTGCTTCGAGAGCCTTCTGCTCGCGCCTCAGACTTACTGTCCGGCAAAGCCGGGGTAACCCTGCGGGGCCGGCGGCGTCGCACCGTAGGCGGGTGTGCCGAAAGCCGGAGCCGGCGCGGACTCGTAACCGGCGGGCGGGGCCTCGTAGCCAGCAGGGGCGGCCTGCTGCGGAGCAAATTCCTGCGCGGCGAACTCCTGCGGGGCTGCAGCCGGCGGCGGAGTGGTCTGCGTGGCGGCGGGCGGCGCAGGCGTGCTTGCGACGCTGTCCGCGTCGAGCTCGCGCAGCTGACCCTCGATGTAGCTCTTCAGCTTCACGCGGTAGTCACGTTCGAAGTTGCGCAACTCTTCGATGCGCGCTTCGAGCGACTGGCGCTCCTGCTCGAGGCCGCTGATCGCGGAGCGCTGCTGGGCTTCGGCTTCCTGGACAACGCGGGCGGCGGTGGCCTGACCTTCGGCGATCAGCGCGTCACGCTTCTCAACACCCTCGCGCACGTGCTGCTCGTGCAGCGTGCGGGCGAGCTGGAGGAGATTGTTGGTGTTGCCCTGATCGAAGCTGTCCGTCACCGGAGCCGGAGCGGGAGCCGGAACTGGAGCCGGGGCTGCGGCAAAGGCCGGAGCAGCCTGCGGCGGCGGAGCCATCTGCGGTGCGGGTGCCTGCGGCGGCGCTGCCTGCAGCTGGCTCGCACGAGCATCGGCCTGCACGAGTCGCTGGCGAAGCTCCTCGTTCTCCTGGTTGAGGCGGCGCAGCTCTACAACGACCTCATCGAGGAAGTCATCGACCTCGTCCTGGTCATAGCCCTCACGAAATTTCGTGGGCTGGAATCGCTTGTTGACTACGTCTTCTGGAGTCAAAGCCATTGCCGTCACCTCTATTACCTTCTTCAACCATTTGTTTAACGTTGAGCGCTCGCCAACATTACTTCATGCTCACCGGGATGGTGCAAGGGGGCCCTCTATTACAGGGTACATCGGCTTGCTTAGCGCAGCAGCCCCGAGACAAGCGAGCTGAGCACGATCGCAACAAGCATCACAATCGTCCACGCGAAGTCGAGCGCGACGCCGCCGAAGCGCACGGGAGGAAGGAATCGGCGCACCAGCTTGATCGGCGGATCGGTAATCGTGAAGACGATCTCGGCGAGCACAAGGCCGAAGCCCGACGGCCGCCATCCGCGATTGAAGCTGACCACGAAGTCGAGAATGAGGCGCGCCCACATCACCAGGATGAAAAGGCCGAGGGCAGCGTAAATCGCCCAGAAGAGAACTGACACGTACTACAGGCTACGGGGGCTACTGCTGCGGAAAGAACGACGCGTCAACGTCGGACTCGATCTCGCCCTGGTCGCCGCTGACGGCAACGTGGGCGGGCGAAAGCAGGAAGACCTTGCTGGTGACCCGCTCGATCTTGCCGTACAGGCCCTCGGAGAGCCCGCTGGCGAAGTCGACGAGTCGACGCGCCTCCGGCTCGCTCATCTGCGAGAGGTTGATGATGACCGGAATTCCCTCGCGGAAGTTCTCTGCAATGACCTTGGCATCCTTGTACGCGCGCGGGTGCACGGTCAGGATCTCGTTCATCTCCTGGTGCGCCTGCTGACGCACGGGGGCCGGGCGACGCAGCTGGGTGACCGGGGCGCGGTTGGCGGCCTCGCGGTGCTGCGTGGGCGCCACCGGCTGCGCGGGGGCCGACGGGGTGGCGGCTTCGTAGTCGAACTCCTCGTCAGCGAGTCCGAGGTAGACCATCGTCTTGCGCAGTGGGTTGGCCATGATGTGTTTCCTCCAGAGATTGGCTCTCAGCGAGATTAACCCTGAGGTGCACGCTTTCCCGTGATTGCCGTGCCTATGCGCAGGTGTGTCGCGCCGGCGGCGACCGCCTCGCGGTAGTCCCCCGACATGCCGATAGAGAGATCCGTCGCCCGCGGAGCTATACGAACAAGGCGATCGGATGCCGCGCGCACCCTCTCGAAAGCAGCCGCCGGGTGCTCCCCCACGGGCGCTACCGCCATGATTCCGCGGAGCGTCAGCGCGTCAACGGCGAGCACGCGTTCCGCCAGCTCGTCGAGTGCTTCGGGCTGCACGCCGCCTCGCTGGGGATCTGCCGTGAGATTGAGCTGGAGGAACACATCGACGGCGTGTCCGGTCTTCGCGAGTGCGTCGACGAGCGATCCACGGTCGACCGAGTGGATCACCCGGGCATACTCAAGGGCGGCCGCCGCCTTGTTGCTCTGCAGCTGGCCGATGAAGTGCCAGGTGAGACCGAGCTCCGCCGTTTCGGCAGCCTTCGCGGCCGCCTCCTGATGCCGGTTTTCACCCACGTCGCGCGCCCCGAGTGCAGCGAGCTCGCGCACGAGCGCCGCCGGATGGAACTTGGTGACGACGATCGTGGTGATCGAGGCTGGATCGCGGCCCGCGTCGCGGGCTGCGGCAGCGACATCCGCGAGGGTTGCCGCGTACCGCTCAGCCAGCGTCACTTACTTGAGGAAGTCGGGGATGTCGATGTCGTCATCGTCATCATCGAAGCCACGGCCGCTGGGGGCGACCGGAACCTGCTCCTGGGTGTTGTACGGCTCCGTGGGGGGCAGAACCTGTGCGGTGCCGGTCTCAGGCGAGACGTAGTTCTCGCGACGCTGCTCCTTGGTACGGGCGGGCTCGCCGCCGTCGAAGCCAGCGGCGATGACCGTCACGCGCACCTCGTCGCCGAGAGTGTCATCAATGACGGCACCGAAGATGATGTTGGCCTCGGGGTGCACGGCCTCCTGCACGAGGCGAGCGGCGTCATTGATCTCGAAGATGCCGAGGTTCGACCCACCCTGGATGCTCAGCAGCACGCCGTGCGCACCGTCGATGGACGCCTCAAGCAGCGGGCTCGCCACGGCAAGCTCAGCCGCCTTGATGGCGCGGTCGGCACCGCGGGCCGAGCCGATGCCCATGAGCGCGGACCCCGCACCCTGCATGACCGACTTGACGTCGGCGAAGTCGAGGTTGATGAGGCCCGGGGTCGTGATGAGGTCGGTGATGCCCTGCACACCGGCAAGCAGAACCTGGTCGGCGGTGGCGAAAGCCTCGAGCATGCTGATGCCGCGGTCACTGATCTCAAGAAGACGGTCGTTGGGAACGACGATGAGCGTGTCAACCTCGCTCTTGAGGCTCGAGACGCCGATCTCGGCCTGCGCCGAGCGGCGCTTGCCTTCGAAGCCGAAGGGTTTCGTGACGACACCGATGGTCAGGGCGCCAATCGACTTGGCGATGCGGGCGACGACGGGAGCGCCACCGGTTCCGGTACCGCCACCCTCTCCGGCGGTGACGAAGACCATGTCGGCGCCAGCCAGGGCCTCTTCGATCTCTTCGGCGTGATCCTCTGCGGCACGGCGGCCGACCTCGGGGTCTGCGCCGGCGCCGAGTCCGCGGGTGAGCTCGCGTCCGACGTCGAGCTTGACGTCGGCGTCGCTCATCAGCAGCGCCTGCGCGTCGGTGTTGATGGCAATGAACTCAACGCCACGAAGGCCGAGCTCGATCATGCGGTTGACCGCGTTGACGCCACCGCCGCCGATACCGACGACCTTGATTACGGCGAGGTAGTTCTGCTTCGATGTCACGACAAGCCTTCCACGGTACTGAAACTTTCAACCTCAAGTTGAGGATTAAAGTTATGCTCAGTATGCAATTCCTGACTTGAGGGTAGGTTGGCTCCCCCACGCATGCACGATGCGGGGCGGCGTGTCGGCAGATCGCACCTAGCGGGCGCGCACAACCGGCGCATCGGGCGCGCTGATGTCGAACTCGACCGCCGCCGTCGCGGGCTGCGTGGTCACCAGCGTCGCCAGTACCCGCGCTTTGAAGGCCGAACGGTCGGCACTACCCCACGTGACCGCCTGCACGCCGCCGGCCAATGTGAAGGTCACATCGTCGTTGGTCGTCGCGCTGATGGTGTCGACGCGCGCGAGCAGCTCCGGTGGAAGGGCAAGCAGCACTTCGATGGCAGACGCGAAGGCGGGGTTCGCAATGGAAGGATCCCCAGCCGCTATCACCGGGAGCCCCGGAAGGCGTGTTGTTGACGACTCGATGACGATTCCCGCTGGGTCGACGACCGCAAAGCTGCTGCCGTCGTTGACCATGCCGACAGGCTCGCGCTCGACAAGGGTCACGATGAGGGTGTGGGGCGGCACCGACTCCGTCGTGTAGCTGCGAATGAGAGGGAAGGCGGCGAGTTCGTCGGTGATGCGGTCGAGGTCGACGAGGGCGAGCGGGGTGCCCAGTTGGCTGTCGAGCGCCTCGCGCACGGCGGCCGCATCAACGCGGTTGGCGCCGACGATCGTGATCTCTTTGAGGGCCAGCAGAGGCGACCACACCGCGACGGCGATCAGGGTGACGAATACAATAGCGAGGCTGATGCCACCGATGATGAGGCGACGCCGTGAGCGGCTGCGCCGGGTGAAGCGGCGAACCTCGCCCTTCTCAAAGCTCTTGCGCTCGCGCTTCGCGGCGCGCAGCAGCTTCCGCGCCGGGACCGTCTTCTCGGGCTTCACCTTCTCCGGCTTCGGAGCGGCTATCGGCGTGACTTTCGCGGCCGGCTTCTGCGGGGTCGGCCGCGGTGCCGGGTCAAAGCCCTGGGGGCGCTTCACCTACTGCTCCGAGGCCTCAAGGGAGGCAAGGATCTGCGGAACGATGCGGTACACATCGCCGCAGCTGAGCGTCATGATGATGTCGCCCTCGCGCGCGATCGAGGCAGCGAAATCGGATGCCGCCTGCCAGTCCGGCAGGTAGGCCACCTTCGATGCATCGGCGAAGCGCTCGCTGACAAGAGCACCGGTCACACCGGGAATCGGATCCTCCCGGGCGCCATACACGTCGAGCACGATGGTCTCGTCGGCCAGCCGCTCGTAGACCTCCGCGAAGTCGCCCGCCATCATCTGTGTGCGGCTGTAGAGGTGCGGCTGGTGCACGGCGATGACGCGGCCCGCGCCGACGACCGAGCGTGCCGTCTGCAATGCCGCCTCGACCTCCGTCGGGTGGTGCGCATAGTCGTCATAGACGCTCACCCCGCGCACGGTGCCGTGCAGCTCAAAGCGCCGCTCGGTGCCCCCGAAGAGCTCGATGCCGCGCAGCGACTGCTCCGCGTCGAATCCAAGTCCGACGAGAACGGTGAAAGCGCCCGCAGCGTTGAGCGCGTTGTGACGGCCGGGCACCGCGAGCTGCGCCGGGAAGCTCGTGCCCTGCCAGTGCAGGGTGAACGAGACCGGGCCGGTCTCGGCGATGTCGGTGACGCGCACATCCGCGTGCTCCGCCTCGCCGAAGGTGATCACTCTCTGGCCGTCGAGCCGAGCCGAGACGCGCACGGCGCCGGGGTCGTCGCTCGAAGCGGCAACGAACTCGCTCGCGTTGAGAGCGAAGTTGACGAAGGCGTCATCGAAGGCGTCATGGTCGCCGTAGTGGTCGAGGTGGTCGGCGTCGACGTTGGTGATGAGGGCAACCGCGGTGTCGTAGAGCAGGAAGGATCCGTCGGACTCGTCCGCCTCGACGACGAAGAGCTCACCGTCTCCCGCGTTGGATGACACCCCCAGAGACTGGATAACTCCGCCGTTGACGAAGCTGGGGTCGGCCCCCATCTCGAGCATTGCGGTGATGAGCATGCCCGTCGAGGTGGTCTTGCCGTGCGCGCCCGCGACAGCGACAAGCCGCTGCCCGCTGATCAGCCAGGCGAGTGCCTGTGAGCGGTGCAGCAGAGGAAGCCCGCGTTGCTTCGCCAGCAGGTACTCGGGGTTGTCGGGCCAGAGCGCCGTCGTGAAGACCAGGGCATCGGCGTCCCCGAGGTTGGCGGCATCGTGGCCGATGGTCACCGTCGCCCCCAGCGCGCGCAGCGCCTCGGTGTTGTGGTTCTCGCTGCGGTCAGAGCCGCTCACCCGGTGGCCGGCGGCGAGAAAGAGCCGGGCAATACCGCTCATACCAGAGCCGCCGATGCCGACAAAGTGCAGCGAGCCCAGCTCATCGGGAATCTGCTGGCTGAAGTCGGGCTTGATCATTGGTCTGATTTTACGTGATTCGCCGCTTCTGGCGGGCGCAGAGCTTGGCCGATGAGTGCGACCATCCGGTCGGTGCCGTCGCTGACGCCGACGCTGCGGGCGCGAGCAGCCATCTCCGCGATTGCGGCGCGATCCTGCAGCAGCGGAACGAGCTGCCCGCTCACCCACGCTGGCGTGAAGTCGGCATCGAGAACGAGCTGTCCGCCACCGGCGGCCACCACATCCGTCGCGTTGAAACGCTGCTCGCCGTTGCCGACCGGATACGGGATGTAGACGGCGGGAACGCCGACGGCGGTGAACTCACTCACCGTTGCCGCCCCGGAGCGCGAGACGGCGAGATCGGCGACGGCGATCGCGAGCTCCATGCGGTCACAGTAGTTCAGCAGCACATAGCCCGGGAGGTCGGGGTCGCTGATCTCGGAGCGCGCCCCCGCGATGTGCAGAATCTGCCAGCCGGTGCCGAGAATGAGCGGCACGGTGTCGGCGATGGTGCGGTTGAGCGAGCGCGCGCCGGTCGAGCCTCCGGTGACGAGCAGCACCGGCCTGTCGGGCGATAGGCCGAAGAGGGAGTATGCCTCAGCCCGAGCGGCCGGGCGCTCAAGGCGCTCGATCTCTGCGCGCAGCGGCATGCCGACGACGGTCGCGGCCGGCAGCTTCGTGCTGGCAAAGAGAACGCCGACGTAGTGGGTAAACCGTGCGCCGAGTCGGTTCGCGAAACCCGGCTTGGCGTTTGCCTCGTGAATTGCCAGCGGCACGTGCTCTGCGCGCGCAGCGAGGTAGGCCGGCGCAGACGCGTAGCCGCCGAAGCCGACCACAACATCGACCGCGCGCTCGTGGATGATGCGGCGCACCAGCCCGACCTCGTGCCGAAGCGCTGCCGGGAATAGCAGCAGCGCTCGCCCGGGGCGTCGAGGCAGGGGCAGCTTCGCGATGGTCAGCAGCTCATACCCGCGCTGGGGCACGAGGCGCGCCTCGAGTCCCTCCTTGGTGCCCAGCACGAGAACGGTGGCCGTCGGGTCGTTTTCGCGCAGCCGGTCGGCGACGGCGAGCAGGGGGTTGATGTGGCCAGCGGTTCCGCCGCCGGCCAGGAGGTACGTCGTCACCGCGGGCGCTGCCTTTCTACTGCCGCCAGGCGTGAGCGCTCTGCGGGAGACATGGGGGCCGTCTCGACGCGGACGGGGTGCTCACGGGCGAACGAGAGTACGACACCGATGGAGAGCAGGCTCGAGATGAGTGCGGAACCACCTGCAGATATCAGCGGCAACGGCACACCGAGAACCGGCAGCAGTCCGACCACAACCGCGATGTTGACGAGGGCCTGGCCGATGATCCACACCATGACACCGCTTGTAGCGATACGGGCGAAGGGGTCGGTGTTCATGCGGATCACTCGCACGAACGATATGGCGAGCACGATGAAAAGCAGCAGCACGACGATCGCCCCGATGAGACCGAGCTCCTCGCCGATGATCGCGAAGATGTAGTCGTTGTCGGCCTCTGGCAGCCACGACCACTTCGCCTTGGAGTTACCGAGGCCAACGCCGAACACGCCTCCGGATGCAAGTGCCCACGTGCCGTGCAGCTGCTGCCAGCAGTCGCCGAGGTAGTCCTTCTCGCCACAGCCGTACAGCCACACGTTGATGCGGTCGGTGCGCGAGTCGCTGGCGAAGGCGAACATGGTGCCGAGTAGGCCGACGATCGCGCCCGCGCCCGCCAGGTACTTGAGCTTGACGCCCGCGAAGAAGAACGAGCCGAAGACGATGAAGAGCATGATGATCGAGGTGCCAAGGTCACGGCCGACGAGAACGAGACCGATGGCCACCAACGAGGCCGCACCAACCGGGATGAAGTAGCGCTTCCAGTCGGTCTCATCGGTGCGCGGACGGGTGAGAACGAAGGCGATCCAGACAATCAGCGCCAGCTTGACGAACTCCGATGGTTGGGCGTTGATGCCGGCGACGGTGATCCAGTTGCGGTTGCCGCCGTACTCGAATCCCAGGGGGCTGAAGACCAGCAGTTGCAGGCTGATACCCAGAATGATTGCCGGTCGCGCCATCCGCTTCCAGAAACTCGGGGGCATGCGCGAGGCAATGAGCATGAGCGGCAGGCCGACAACCGCATACAGGCCCTGCTTGAGAAAGGCGGTGAAGAAGGAGTTGTTCTGCACGTGCGACTCGATCGACGATGACGAGAGCACCATGACCAGGCCGAAGATGACGAGAAAGACCGTCGTACCGAGCAGCAGGAAGTAGTTGGGCGTCTCGTTGGCGAAGATGCGCCGAACGGCGACGACGGCTTTCGCCGGCTCAGCGGGCTGGGGGGCCGTCGGGTGCGGTCGGGTCGTGTTGGTCACCCTCTGCACCTCCGACCCTCATGAGCACTGCTGCGGCAAACTGCCTGCCGCGGTCGCCATAGTCGCTGAACTGGTCCATCGATGCGGCGGCCGGTGCGAGAAGAACAGTGTCTCCGGGCAGGGCTGCCGCGGCCGAGAGGCCGACAGCGATTGGCATGACCTCTTTAGTGTCAGCGGTGTCGACCTCGAACAGCGGAAGCCCGGGGGCGTGTCGCTCGAAGACCTCCCGCAATGGCTCGCGGTCCACCCCGATGAGCACGACCGCGCGCAGTCGGGAGGCGTGGCGCGCGACCAGGTCGCTGATATCAACACCCTTGAGCAGGCCACCGACGATCCATACAACGGATGCGAAGGCCGACAGCGACGCATCGGCCGCGTGCGCGTTGGTCGCCTTCGAGTCGTCGACCCAGAGCACCTCATCGTGGCGCACCACGGTCTCAGTTCTGTGGTGGTCGACCTGAAACGTCGCTATCGCCGCGCGCACAACGTCTGCGGGCACGCCGTAGGCGCGCGCGAGAGCTGACGCGGCCAGCACGTTGGCTACCGAATGCGGCGCGTTCAGTCCAACCTCTGCCAGCTCACCGTGCGTGGTGAGCTCGAGGGCGCTGGCGTGCCGATCATCGTGGAAGGCACGGTCGACGACAATGTCGCCGACGAGACCGAGATCGCTCGGGCCAGGCACGCCGAGGTCGAAGCCGATGGCACGGCAGCCCTCGACCACGTCAGCCTCCTCGACCATGTGCATCGTGGCGGCATCCGCCTTGTTGTAGACGCAGGCAAGCCGCGTGTTGTCGTAGACCTTGGCCTTGGCAGCCGCGTAGGCCTCGGCAGAGCCGTGCCAGTCGTAGTGGTCGGCGGCGAGGTTGAGGCACACGCTCGCCAGAGGCGAGATCGCCCCGGCGGCGGTGCGGTTGATCCAGTGCAACTGAAAGCTCGAGAGCTCGACCACGAGAACGTCGAAGCCCGTTGGCTCCCGCACGGCGTCGAGCACTGGCACGCCGATGTTTCCTACAGCGGCCACGCGGTGACCCGCGGCGTTGATGAGATGGTTGGTGAGCTGCACGGTCGTGGTCTTGCCGTTGGTGCCGGTGACGCAGATCCATTCGGCGGTCTTGACCTTGTCGCGCACCCGCCAGGCCAGCTCGATGTCGCCCCAGATCTCCGTGCCGCGCTGCTCGGCCCAGCGCAGCACCGGGTGGTCGGGGTGAAAGCCGGGCGAGACAATGACTAGCTCTGGGTCAAGGTCGAGCAGCGTCTGCGGAGGTTCATCAAGCGAGCCCTCGACGAATGCCGCCCCGATGACGTCGAGCAGGTCGCTGCGCTCCGGGTCAGCGGCATTGGCGAAGACGGTCACCGCGCATCCCAGCTCGATGAGGGTGTCGGCGACGCTGAAGCCGCTGACTCCAAGGCCGAGCACCGCAACGCGAAGGCCCGCCCAGTCCGCGTGCCAGCTGGTGAGGTTGTCGAGGTCGCGCACGATCAGCGGTTGACCCACTCGAGGTAGAACAGGCCGACGCCGGCAGCGACGAAGAGGCCGGCGATGATCCAGAAGCGCACGACAACCGTGATCTCAGCCCAGCCCTTGAGCTCGAAATGATGGTGCAGTGGGCTCATGAGGAATATGCGCTTGCCCTTGGTGAGCCTGAAGTAGGCGACCTGCACGATGACCGAGCCGGTGACGATGAAGAACAGGCCACCGATGAACACGAGCAGCAGCTCGGTGCGGCTGAGAATCGCGAGAGCAGCGATTGCGCCGCCGAGCGCGAGCGAGCCGGTGTCGCCCATGAAGATCTGCGCTGGCGAGGTATTCCACCAGAGAAACCCGACGAGGCTCGCCGAGATACAGGCGGCAATCACCGCGAGATCGAGTGGGTCACGAACGACGTAGCACTTGTACATGTCGAGGTCGTCGGCCCCGCCAAAGCAGCTCTGGTTGTACTGCCAGAAACCGATGAAGATGTACGCCGCCGTTGCGACCATTGCCGCACCGGTCGCGAGACCGTCGAGTCCGTCAGCGACGTTGACGCCATTCGAGGCCGAGACCGAGATGACGTTCACCCAGATGATGAAGAGGATCGCGCCACCCACTGCACCGAAGGCGGTCAGCTGCAACCACGAGATGTCGCGAATGGCCGAGATGTAGATGTGCTGCACTCCATCGATGACGGTGCCAGCGGGGGTGAGGTTGTTCTCATCGGGGCTGGTCAGGGCGAGAAAGGCGAAGACTGTCGCCACGACGACCTGCCCCACGATCTTCGACCAGCCTCCGAGACCGAGGCTGCGCTGCTTACGGGTCTTGAGGAAGTCATCGAGAAAGCCAACGAGGCCCATGCCCACCATCATGAACATCACTAGAAAGCCGACGCGGGTGTACTGCTGGCCAGCGATGGCGTGACCAGCGAAGTAGCCAACCAGTGCACCGAGAATGAAGACGATGCCGCCCATGGTCGGCGTGCCGCGCTTGGCGTGGTGTGACTGCGGTCCGTCGTCGCGAATGAACTGCCCCCACCCGATGGCTGAGAAGAGGCGAATGAACAGGGGCGTCATCGTCAGCGTGAACACGAGGGAGATACCCGCGCCGATAAGCAGAGCTCTCATCGGGTGACACCGCCCAGCTGCTCGGCGAACTGGCCAAGGCCCGCTCTCGTCGATGCTTTCACGAGCACCACGTCACTCTCTCGCAATTGGCCACGAAGCAAAGCGTATGCCTCCGCGGGTGTCTCGACGATCACCGACTCCCCATTCCACGAGCCCTCAAGGCCCGCTGCAGACTGAATATGGCGCGCGGCGTGGCCGACCGCAACCAGCTGATTGATGTTGAGACGAACGACCAGACGCCCGATGTAGTCGTGCTCCTCTTGTCGCTCGGCTGCCTCCGAGTCGAACTCGCCGAGAACGGCTACAGACCGCACGGACTCCCCCGTCACCTGGGCAAGAAAGCGCAGCGCCGACGCCATGCCGTCGCGATCGCTCGCCCCGGTGTCGTCGATAATGAGGGCCCCGCTGGCGGTGCGGCTCGTGCGCAGACGGGAGCCGATGGCGGCCTCGAGTGATGCGCCCGCAGCCAGCTCGGCCTCAACGGCTGCGAGGTCGTCCTCAGTCAGCGGAAAGCTCACGACCAGCCGTTCTCACGCAGCGCAAGGCGCGCCTCGTCACGGGCGGAGTACGGCGTGCGAACACCCTCGATATCGCGATAGTCCTGGTGGCCCGGGCCCGCCCAGAGAATTGAGTCGCCCTCCTTGGCGAGCGCGACGGCCGCGCGAATGGCCTTCTCTGGAGGGCTCACCTCGTGCAGCTCAGCCTCGTGCTCCGCCAGGTGCGCACCCTCGACAAGGGTGGCGCGAATGGAGGCTGGGTTCTCGAAACGGGGGTGGTGGTCTGTGATGACCAGGATGTCCGACCCCTCCGAGGCGACGCGTCCCATCTCGTGACGCTTGGTGGCGTCGCGGTCTCCATCAGCGCCGAACACCATGATGACCCGGCCGGAGGTAACCGTTCGCACGGCTGCGAGCGTCTGCTCGAAGGCGTCGGCACTGTGGCCGAAGTCGACGAACACCGTCGGACCTCGATCGCCCGAGACCCGCTCGGTGCGTCCAGGAAGGTAGGCCTCGATGCCGCCCGCCTCGTCGAGCGCCTGGCCGATGGCCTCCAGTTCAAAGCCGGCCTCGACAAGCATGACGATGGCGAGTCCGCCGTTGGCGGCCATGTGCCAGCCGATGAGCGGCACGCGGGTGACGAGCGAGCGGCCGTGCGGGCCGGTCAGCCGAAACTCGGTGTACTCCGGCTGCTCGTCGAGAATCTCGACGTTCCACTCGGCCTCGATGCCCGGGGTCGACGAGATCGTCGTCACGGGGATGCGCGACTCGTTCACCACGCGCTCGCCGTAGGACGAGTCGAGCGACACCACGCCGCGGCGTGCGCGATCGGGATCGAAGAGCTCCAGCTTGTACTGGAAGTACTCCTCCATGTCGCGGTAATCGTCGAGGTGGTCGTGGGTGAGATTGGTGAAGGCAGCGACATCGAAGACGATGCCGTCGACCCGGTGGCGCTCGAGTGCCTGCGCGCTCACCTCGATAGCGACCGCGCGCACCTCCGCCTCGCGCATGCGCGCAAGCAGCGCGTGCATCTCGCTCGCCTCAGGTGTGGTCAGACGGCTGACGACGATCTCGTCACCGATGTGGCGCTCCGATGTCGAACTGAGGCCGGTGACGAGGCCGAGCTGGCGCAGGATTCCCTCGAGTAGGTGCGAGGTCGAGGTCTTGCCGTTGGTGCCGGTGGTGCCGAAGAGCAGCGGCGGCTTCTCCATGGTGCGGTACACCCACGCCGAGATCTCGCCGAGGGCGGCCCGCGGAGAGTCGACCACGATGACGGGAAGGCCGAGGTCGGTAACGAGCTCGGCGCCTTCCGCATCCGTCAGGATTGCGACAGCGCCGCCCTCTTTCGCGACCGGCCCATAGCTCGCGCCATGGCTGTTCTTGCCATTGACGCCCACGTAAAGGTCGCCGGGGCGAAGGTCGCTGGTGCTCAACGTGACGCCGGTGATCTCAACTCCGTCGACCGAGCCGCTGTACGTCAGCTCGAACTCGTTGACGAGCTCGGCGAGAGAACGGGCAGACGGATGCTCTGGCCGAAGGACCGGAGGAATCCGAGCGGTCATCGGCTACTCATTTCGTGTCGAATGTCACCAGGTGACGGGCATGTCCGGCGCGGGCGTCGCTGACGGCTCGATGCGGAACGTCTTGATTACCTGCGTCATGATGTTCTTGAACGGCGCCGCAGCAGCGGCAGAAGTCTTCATAATATCGGGCTTGCCGAGCGTCACGATAACCACGTACTGCGGGTTGTCGGCAGGGATCATGCCCGCTAGCGCGACAATGCGCTCATCGCCGTACACGCCGTTCTCCGCGACCTCGGCGGTCGCGGTCTTGGCCGCGATGCGATAGCCCGGAATGGTCAGCTGCCTGCTCAGCGGCCCCTTGGTGACGATGGTCTCCATGGCCGCGACGGTCTGGTCGGCCGCGTACTCGGAAACAACCTGCGTTGAGGTCGTGTCCGGAAGGTCGGTGACGGTGCCATCGGGCATCGTGCAGCTCTCGACGAGGGTGAGTGGCTTCTTCACGCCGTTGTTGGCCAGCGTCTGGTAGACCGAGGCCAGCTGAGCGGATGTCGCCGAGACTCCCTGTCCGAATCCCACCGTGAGGTTGGTGACCTGGTCCCAGTTGCTTACCTTCGGCAGCGAGCCTGCTGACTCGTAGAGGCCGACGCCGGTCTTGGTGCCGATCCCGAAGGCCTTGAAGTAGTCGTACCGGGTCTGCTGGCTCATCTGTTCGCTGAACTTCGAGATGCCGGTGTTCGACGAGTTCATCAGCACGCCAGCGAGGGTGAGGTGAATGTCGTTGTGCGCCCAGACGTCTTTGATGTACTGGCCGTTGGGAAAGTAGATGCGACCGGGGGCAATGACCTGAGTGGTTGCGGTGGCGAGCCCCTGATCGATCGCCATAGCCGCCGTGATGGGTTTGAAGACGGATCCCGGCTCGTACGGGGTGCTGAACGCGAGCGAGCCGAGTGCGGTGTTCGGCACACCGTTGACGTTGTTGGGATCGACGCTGGGATAGTCAACAGCCGCCATGAGGTGCCCATCGCTGACACGCACGACCATAGCCGTGGCCCAGTCTGCGCCGACCGCCTGAGCCTGACTCGCCATTTGCTCCTGCGCGTACCACTGCAGGTCACTCTCGATGGTGAGCTTGAGGGCCCCGCCGTCGACCGGCTCCTTGGCCGTGACGGTGCTGCCCGGCAGGCGCACGCCGTCCTTGCTCTTCTCATACGTCGACGAGCCGTTGGTCGCGCCGAGACAGGAGTCGTACTCGAGCTCTAGGCCGACCTGCGGACCGTCGGCGCCGATGAAGCCGATGAGGTTTCCTGCGACTGCGCCGTTCGGGTAGGTGCGGCTGGGGTGCACCTCGGAGTACACCCACGGTATCTTCAGTGCCTTGACGGCTTCGAGCACCTCGAGCGTGGCGAGCTTGTGCACGTAGGCGAAGTCGGAGTCAGGCTTGGCCTCGAGAGAGGCGGTGATGGCCTCGACGGTCTCGCCGGTGACCGCCGCGAGATCCGCGATCTGCGACGCGTAGTCGATCGGCTTCGTGTTCTTCGGGTCGGCCAGCGCGTACATGACCTTCGGGCTCGCGGTTATGTCATAGCGGTCAACACTTGAGGCGAGCAGAACACCGTTCGTGTCGGTGATGTCGCCGCGCACGCCGTAGGTCGGCACGGCAACGGAACGCTTGCCCAGCGACTGCTCGTTGAGCTCGGCGGCGCGCACCACCTGGATGTCGACGAGCCGGAAGCTGAACAGCAGCACAACGGCAAACAGGGCCAGAACAGTTGCTGCGAGGCGGCGGCGCGTGCTGCGCGAGGTGTTCACTGGCCGAGTGCCCTTCGTTCGCCGGAATTATCGGGTTGTGGGTGACGGGAGTGCGCCGTCGCTTGACACTACGGAGCCGGGAGCCGCGTTCTCGGCAGGCGCGCCATCCGTCTCGGTCGTCGCGGGCAAACTGCCAGTATCTGCGCCGGCAACAAGAAGCGAGTTGGCGACCAGTCCCCCGTCGGGGCCGAGTACGCCCGCGGTTCCGGTCGCGGCCGTCGGTGTGCCGACAAGGGCCCCATCAGAGAGCCGAAGGAATGCGGGGCTGCTCGTACCGATCACCATCCCGAGCGACTCTGCACGCTGTGCGAGGCTCTGCGGTGAGGCGAGAAGGTCGAGCTTCTCTGCGAGGCTCTGCTCGGTGCGCGAGAGCTGCTTCTGCTCCGCCTGCAGCGTCGAGATCTGATAGGCGCCGTCAGACACCACGATGCTCATCACGAGCTGCGCAAGAAACAGCGCGAAGACGGCACTGACCGCCAGCACCGCGTAAAACGACTTGGGGCGCGCACGACGCTGCTCCCGCGTTGTGACGATCTCGATGCGCTGCGGCGCTCCGTCGTTCCGCCGCTCCTGCGGGCGTGCGAAGGCGTAGGCGGCGCTCATGCTGCGGCTCTCTTTCTTTCCGCAGCGCGGAGACGAACGGGAGCAGAGCGCGGGTTGCGCTCCTTCTCCTCTTCTGAGGCAAGCTCGGCGCCGCGAACGAGCAGCGCAAACTCTGGTCGGTGTTCCGGCAGCTCGATGGGCAGCCCGCGCGGCGCCGTTGAGGCGGAACGCGCAGCGAAGATGCGCTTGACGATGCGGTCCTCAAGGGACTGGTACGCGAGCACGACGATGCGTCCGCCGACAGCCAGGCTGTCGAGAGCAGCCGGAATGGCTCGCTCCAGCACTGACAGCTCCTGGTTGACCTCGATGCGCAGCGCCTGGAACACGCGCTTGGCCGGGTGGCCTGCCCGCTGCACTGCAGCGGGAGTGGCGGCGATGATGATCTCGACGAGACGGCCCGAGCGCACAATGGGCTCGATTGCCCGTGCCTGCACGATCTTGCTCGCATATCGCGGAGCGAGCTTCTCTTCGCCGTACTCATAGAAGATGCGGCGAAGCTCTGACTCGCTGTACTCGGCGAGGATCCGCTCGGCCGTAAGACCGGCGCTCGCGTCCATGCGCATGTCGAGCGGAGCGTCCTTCGAGTACGAGAATCCGCGGTCGACCTCGTCGAGCTGCAGGCTCGATACCCCGAGGTCGAAGAGCACGCCCGTCACCTCGTCGATGCCGAGGTCGTCGAGAACCGCGCGGATGTCGTCATAGACCGTGTGAACGAGCGTCACCCGGTCGCCGAAGGGCTTCAATCGCTCCCCCGCGATCGCGAGCGCGTCGAGGTCGCGGTCGAGGCCGATCAGACGAAGGCCAGCAAAACGCTCGAGCATCGCGCTCGCGTGCCCGCCCATGCCGAGAGTGGCATCGACAACGATCGCCCCCGGCTGCTCGAGGGCAGGGGCAAGCAGCTCGAGCGTCCGCTCGAGGGTGACGGGGATGTGGATGTCGTTGCTCATATATCTGTCCGGTTGCTCCGGAGAACTGATCCCCATCCATTCCGACCTGACATCGGGGAAGAAAGTCAGGGCGTTGCGAACGGCTGGGAGTCAGCGCCACGGCGCTAGAAGAGTCCGGGAATCACCTCCTCGGCGGTGTTGGAGAAGTCGTCTTCGTTCTCGTCGTAGTAGGACTCCCACGCGGTGGTGTCCCAGATCTCTGCGCGGTTGCCCACACCAATGACGGTGAGGTCGCGATCGAGGTTGGCGTACTCGCGAAGGTTCGCGGGGATGGTGACGCGGTGCTGGCTGTCCGCCTGTTCGGGGCTCGCGCCACTGAGAAACATGCGCACGAAGTCGCGGCCGCGCTTATCGGTGAGCGGTGCCTGGCGAATCTTCTCGTGCACAGCCTCGAACTCGCGCTGGGTGAAGACAAAGAGGCAGCGCTCGAGTCCGCGAGTGATGACGAGGCCGTTGGCGAGCTCATCGCGAAACTTCGCGGGAAGGATGACGCGCCCCTTGTCGTCGAGCTTGGGCGCATGCGTACCGAGAAACACAGGTGCACCCCCCTCCACTCGCCGGCCCAGGTCTTGGTGTCCTCCACTTTACTCCACTTTCATCCACAAATCTAAGAAAAACCGGCAATATCTCAGCAAGTGCAGAAAAAACCCCAGTAATTCACAGGGGTGCGGGGGTGGAGGAAAAGGGAGGAATTCGGAGCCAAAGGGCACAAAAAAAGACCGATCCGCGAGGATCGGTCTTTAAGTGAGGGGAATTTAGCGGTCGCGGTCGTCCTGGCGCTTCTCCCAGCGCTCGTTGAGATTGTTCATGAACCCACCGGAGCGCCCTGCGCCTGCCTTGGGAGAATCCGAACTCGACGTGCGCGGAGCAGAGCTCGTGGCGCGCGTAGGCGTGAGGGCGATGATCACGCCAGCGAACATGACAACGAAGCCGAGGACGCCGACGAGCAGCAGGCTCGTGCCAACGCCAACGAGGAGCACCGCAATGCCGACCAACACGAGAATGACCCCGAGGATGATCCCGCGGTAGTTCGTGCGGCCGCGTGCGCCCCCAACAGTGGCGACGAAATCGGCGTCATTCTGGTAGAGATTGCGCTCCATCTCGTCGAGGAGTCGCTGCTCCTGTTCGGAAAGTGGCATCCCGATCCCCTTACGGCTGGGTGGTGGTCAGTGAACCCAATAGTACGCCCCGCTAACCGAACTAGGCTAGGACGGTGGCTGAGAGTACGCGGTTAGTGGACCTGGTCCAGGAGAACATCGATGCATACCTTTCGGCGCGCGCTCCCCAGCTCACCGCGATAGCACCAGAGCTGGCGCCGTTCGTCGACTTCTCGCGCGAGCTTCTGGCCGGCGGCAAGCGCTTCCGAGCGCTCTTCTGCTACTGGGGCTGGCAGGCCGTCGCCGCCGATGATCTCTTTGACGACGCACCAGCGAGCGACAGCTTCGACGCGGTCATACTCGCCTCAACGGCGCTCGAGGTGTTTCATGCGGCTGCGCTCGTGCACGACGACATCATGGACAACTCCGACACCCGTCGGGGCATGCCTGCAGCCCACCGCCGCTTCGAACAGCTGCATCGCGACTCGAACTGGCTTGGTGCCGCACCCGCGTTCGGCCAGTCCTCAGCGCTCCTACTCGGCGACCTGCTGCTCAGTTGGAGTGATGAGATCTTCGCCGATGGCCTGTCGAAACTCAGTGACCTCAAGGCGCGAATTGCCGCTCGCTCGGAATTCAACCTCATGCGCACCGAGGTCACGGTCGGGCAGTATCTCGACATCCTCGAGGAGAACGCGTGGGCGCGCCAGTCCGAGGCAGAGCTTCTGCCGCGAGCCAACCGCGTCATCGTCTACAAGTCGGCGAAGTACAGCGTCGAAGCACCGCTGGCGATTGGAGCCTCGCTGGGCGGAGCCACGCTCGCACAGCTCACCGCGCTGCGTGACTTCGGACTGCCACTCGGTATTGCCTTCCAGCTGCGCGACGACGTGCTCGGCGTGTTTGGCGACCCGGCGCTTACCGGTAAGCCGTCGGGTGACGACCTGCGTGAGGGCAAGCGCACCGTGCTCATCGCTCTCGCGCGGGAGCGCCTCCCCGCGAACGCCAGACGTCTTCTCGACGAGCTCCTCGGCGACCCGGAGCTCACCGATACCCAGGTCGAGCTACTGCAGAACACCATCACGGACAGCGGTGCGCTCGACGCGCTCGAAGACATCATCGAACAGAACACCCGGCTCGCGCTCGCGGCAATCGCCGAGGCGCCCATCAGCCGCAGCGCCCGCGCACAGCTGACCGCGCTGGCCGACACGGTGATCCGTCGGACCGCGTAACCGCTTTTACAGAAGCGCCTGCGCCACGCGGCGCACCTCTGCCTTGCGGCCGGCGCGCAGCGCCTCGATGGGGCTAGTGCCGAGGCTCTCTTCCGAGGAGAGCAGCCAGTCAATCGCCTCGTCGTCGGAAAAGCCGAGATCAGAGAGCAGCACGAGTGTGCCGCGCAGCTCCCCCAGCGGCTCAGCGTCGCGGATAAAGAGCTCTGGCACCCGCCAGACGCCATCAACCCGGCGGGCGAGAAGAGCGCGATCCTCGATCAGTCGACGCACCTGGCTCACCTTGAGCCCGAGTATCTCGGTCAGGTCGGGAACTGTCAGCCAGCGGATCTCGGTCAAATCACTCACTCAGCCACTCTGACACGGCGGCACGACGTAAGCCGGTAGCGACGCGTTTGTTTCGATCGTGTTAACTGCAATAACATCTGTCCCACTAATTGACACCCGTAGTGATCTGTGTCACGTTTGAACGGCGTCAGTGTGCTGTCACGGGAACAGCGCCACAGGATGCACCAGGCCGGGGGAAACATGAGCACCATCCGTACAGACGATTCACGCACTCCGATCGAAAGAGCGGTTTTCAGCGGGCTCTCTCCCGCCGTACGCCCGGAGACAGCCCCGCAATCGGCCCGCGCGCTCACATCGACGATGCCGATCATCCTGGTTGGCACGCTCGCGATGACGATGAACTCCACTGCTCAGATCACGCCGATCGACACACCGGCTCCGATCCGACCTGGCACCACTGGCGCCGACCGCCTTGCTTCGTCCACGTCAGGCATCAAGGCCGCGGCCCTGCCCGCGCCCGCCACGTACACGGTGGCCAAGGGCGACACCATCACCGGCATCGCCGCTCGCTACGGCCTGACGACGATCGGCATTCTCGCCCTCAACGGTCTCAGCCGCACGTCGCTGATCTTCCCGGGGCAGGTCATCAAGCTCACCTCGGCCGCGCCTACACCCGCGGTCGCCACACCGGTCGCGACCGCCCCGTCGCCCAACGGCACCTACACGATCGCCAAGGGCGACACGGTGGGCAAGATCGCCAGCAAGTTCGGCGTCACCACGCTCGCGGTACTCACGGCCAACAACCTCGGCTGGTCAACCATCATCTACCCCGGCCAGGTCCTGACCATCCCGGGCAAGGCTGCCGCACCGGCGGCGCAGCCGGTGCTCAACGCCCAGCCTGTCGTCGCCGTGACTCCGGTCTCGCCCCCAGCCCCTGCGCCCGCCCCGGCCGCCGCTCCAGTCAGCGGCAGCTACGTTATCCAGTCAGGTGACAACATCACCAAGATCGCTTCGAAGTTCGGCGTCACCGCACAGGCCATACTCACGGCCAACGGCCTCAGCAAGACGAGCATCATCTACGCGGGCAAAAAGCTGGTTATTCCCGGCGTCGCAGCAGCACCCGCGTCCACCGGTTCTGGTTCGATCACCCTCCTGCAGGACGACCAGAGGGCCAACGCGCTCACCATCATCTCGGTCGGCCGCCAGCTGGGAGTGAGCGACTACGGCATCACCATTGCGCTGGCGACAGCTATGCAGGAGTCGAGCCTGCGCAACATCAACTACGGCCACCTCGACTCGGTGGGCCTCTTCCAGCAGCGTCCGAGCTCCGGCTGGGGTACGGTCGCTCAGCTCACCGATGCCACCCACGCCGCGAAGCTCTTCTACGGTGGGCCGACTAACCCCAACAAGGGTAAGACGCGCGGTCTTCTCGACATTTCTGGCTGGCAGACCATGACGCTCACTCAGGCGGCGCAGAAGGTGCAGGTCTCGGCCTACCCGGATGCTTACGCAAAGTGGCAGGCATCCGCCGCATTCTGGCTCTCTGAGCTGGGCTAGCGCATTCGCGGTGCGTGCCGTGTCCAACCGAGCTCCCAGCGTGAGAAAACCTAGAATCATACGGTGAGCGTCAACACGTCGGACCCAATGATCGGTCGCCTTGTCGACGGCCGGTATCAGGTGCGGTCGCGAATCGCCCGCGGCGGAATGGCGACGGTGTACCTCGCCACCGACCTTCGCCTCGAGCGCCGCGTGGCCATCAAGGTGATGCACGGCCACCTCGCCGATGACAGTAAGTTTCGCGAGCGCTTCATTCAAGAGGCCCGGTCGGCCGCCCGCCTCGCCCACCCCAATGTCGTCAACGTCTTCGACCAGGGGCAGGACACCGACATGGCCTACCTGGTCATGGAATACCTGCCGGGCATCACGCTTCGCGACTTGCTCAATGAGCGCCATGTGCTGACGACCGAGCAGACCTTCGACATTCTCGAGGCGGTGCTCTCGGGACTCGCTGCAGCGCACAAGGCCGGCATTGTGCACCGCGATCTCAAGCCAGAGAACGTTTTGCTCGCTGATGACGGGCGCATCAAGATCGGCGACTTCGGGCTCGCCCGCGCTGCGTCAGCCAACACCGCGACCGGAGCCGCGCTGCTTGGCACGATCGCTTACCTCTCGCCAGAGCTGGTCACCCGCGGCATCGCCGACACGCGCAGCGACATCTATGCCGTCGGCATCATGCTGTTCGAGATGCTGGCGGGTGAGCAGCCCTTCAAGGGTGAGCAGCCTATGCAGATCGCATACCAGCACGCGAACGAGACCGTACCTGTTCCAAGCACGAAAAACCCACGGGTTCCCGCCGAGCTCGACGAACTCGTGCTGTGGTCGACCGCACGCGAACCAGACGAACGTCCTCGTGACGCCCGCATGATGCTCGACCAGCTTCTCGAGACGCGCGAGGAGCTGCGCACCCCGACCGCGGCGACCACGGTTCTTCCCCAGCGCACGATGGTGCTGCCCTCGGCCGGGTTCGAGGGCTCAAACGACGAGACCCAGGTGCTCGGCGCACGGTCGCCTTCCACCACCGGCCCCGTCGAAGGCGCAACCACCACGCTCGCCACCCGCACCGAGAAACGCCGCCGTCGCGGGTGGTGGCTCATCGCTGCCATCGTGCTCATCGTCGGTCTCGCGGGCGGCACCGGCTGGTACTTCGGCGTTGGCCCTGGCTCGCTCGTGACCATACCCAAGGACGGAGTCGTCGGCGTCAGCACGGATGCGGCATCCGCAGTGCTGACCGATCTCGGTGTCGTGGTGAGCAAGAAGACCGTCGAGGTCTTCGACCCATTCGTGGCATCCGGTCTGGTTGCTGGCACCGACCCCAAGGTCGGCACAGGCGTTCACAAGGACTCGGCTGTCACGCTGCTCATCTCGAAGGGCCCAGAGCAGGTGGTCGTACCCGAGATCGTTGGCGTCGACGAGGACACCGCCAAGCAGAACATCGCGGATGGCCGACTCATCTACGACGAGAAGACCAGCTTCCAGCAGTTTGACGACACCATTCCCGCCGGCACCGTGATCGCAGCTACCGGACTTGACGCTTCGGGCGCCACCATTCCCCTCGAGAACGGCGGCGCTTACTTCGACCAGCGCCCGGTCGGACTCATCGTCTCGCTCGGCCCGCTGCCCTCGGTCACTGGGCTGACCCTCCAGCAGGCGGTCGACGTGCTCGCCGGCGTCAACGTGGTGGGCGTCGAGGGCTCACACACATTCGACGACACGCAGCCGAAGGACACTGTGATTCGCGCCGAACCGCAGAACGCCGGCGCGCCCATCCGCCCGAACGACACCGTCAACCTCGTAATCTCGGACGGCGTCGACCTGGTCGAAATCCCTGACATCATCGGCGAGTCGATCAACGACGCATCGCAGATGCTCAAAGACGCCGGATTCGCCGTTAAGGTGTCGACGAATGCGCCCGGCGGCCTGTGGGGCTTCGCCGAAGTGCAGTCCTTCTCCCCCGGTCAGGACACCGGCACTGCCAAGCGCGGCTCGACGATCACGATCGTCAGCCAGTACGACTAGGCCTGCGCGGCGGCCAGTTCCTCGGCCACAAGGAACGCGAGCTCGAGCGACTGCATGTGGTTGAGGCGAGGGTCGCATAGCGACTCGTAGCGCGTCGCGAGATCAGCCTCGTCGATGTGCTCTGAACCGCCAAGGCACTCGGTGACATCGTCACCGGTGAGCTCGATGTGGATTCCGCCCGGGTGGGTGCCCGCAGCGCGGTGCGCCTCGAAGAAGCCCTTGACCTCGTCAACGACGTCATCGAAGCGACGGGTCTTGTACCCGGTAGCCGTGGTCAGCCCGTTGCCGTGCATGGGGTCGCTGACCCACAGCGGGGTCGCCTCGTGGTCTTTGATCGCCTCGAGCAGGGGCGGTAGCGCGTCGCGCACCTTGGTCGCACCCATGCGCGTGATGAAGGTGAGGCGTCCGGGTTCACGGTCGGGATCGAGCTTGTCGATGAGACGACGCATGTCGTCTGGGCTCGTCGTCGGTCCGAGTTTGACGCCGATCGGGTTACGCACGCGGCTGAAGTAGTCGATGTGGGCGCCGTCGAGGTCGCGGGTGCGCTCGCCAACCCAGAGGAAGTGGGCCGAGGTGTTGACCGGTGTGCCGTTGCGGCTGTCGATGCGGGTCATCGGGCGCTCGTAGTCCATGAGCAGGCCCTCGTGGCTGGTGTAGAACTCGACGCGCTTGAGCTCGTCGAAGTCAGCACCGGCTGCCTCCATGAATCGAATCGCCTTGTCGATCTCTCCTGCGAGCTTCTCGTAGCGGTGGTTGGCGGGGTTGGCGGCGAAGCCCTTGTTCCAGCTGTGCACCTGGCGAAGGTCGGCGAAGCCACCCTGCGTGAACGCGCGAATGAGGTTGAGGGTCGCGACCGCCGTGTGGTAGCCCTGCACGAGACGACGCGGGTCCGCGGCGCGCGACTCCGGGGTGAAGTCGTAGCCGTTGACGATGTCGCCACGGTAGGCGGGCAGCGTGATCTCACCGCGGGTCTCGGTGTCAGTCGACCGTGGCTTGGCGAACTGGCCGGCCATCCGACCCATCTTGACGATCGGCATCGACGCGCCGTAGGTGAGTACGACCGCCATCTGCAGAATCGTCTTGACGCGGTTGCGGATCTGCTCGGCGGTTGCGCCGGCGAAGGTCTCGGCGCAGTCGCCGCCCTGCAGCAGGAAGGCCTCGCCCTGCGCCGCCTTGGCGAGACGCTCACGAAGGATGTCTACCTCGCCGGCGAAGACGAGGGGAGGCAACGCCGCGATCTCGGCACTGGCAGCGGCAACGGCTGCCGCATCCGTCCATTCCGGCTGCTGCTTGATCGGCAGCTCACGCCAATAGTCGAGCCCGGCGATCACGGAAGGATCAGCGAGGACTACGGGCTCGGACGGGTCGACCACAGGGAGTTTCCTAACGAAATAGAGAGAGACGTGCGAAAAACGCAGCGTTGTCGAGCTTACTTGGCAGCGGCCTTGGCGCGCTCTTTCACCGAGCTCGCATAGACGTCGACGTAGTCCTGACCGCTGATGCGGTTGAGCTCGTACATGATCTCGTCGGTGATCGAGCGCAAAATGAAGCGGTCGCCCTCCAGGCCTTCGAAACGCGAGAAGTCGAGCGGGTCGCCGAACATGATGCCGATACGACGCACCTTCGGAATCTTGCTGCCGATCGGCATGACCTTCTCGGTGTCCACCATCACCACGGGAATGACCGGAACGTGGCCCTCGAGAATCATGCGTGCAACACCCGTGCGGCCGCGGTACATCTTGCCGTCGGGGCTGCGCGTGCCCTCGGGGTAGATCCCGAGCATGCCCCCGTTGGCGAGCACACGAAGACCCGTGTTCAGCGAGGCCTCGGAGGCCTTGCCACCCGAGCGGTCGATCGGCAGCATCCCCGTGCCGAGCAGGAAGTGCTTCACTGCCCATCCAGAAAGGGTGCGACCGACGAAATAGTCGCTCTTGGCGAGGAAGGAGATACGGCGGTCGATCACCAATGGAAGAAAGATCGAGTCGATGAACGACAGGTGGTTACTGGCGAGGATCACCGGGCCGCTTGCCGGGATCTTCTCAGCGCCGACGACCCAGGGCCGGAACACCGTCTTGAGGATCGGTCCGGCGATCAGGTTCTTCATAATCCAGTAGAACAAAGTGACCCTGCCTATGCGCGAGTTCTCAACACTATCGCGAGAGCGAGTGGATGCGGGCAAGGTCGGCGGCGCCGACTACCCCGGCGTCATTGACCAGTTCTGCCGTCGCGAACTGCGGCTCCGGGTGGTATCCCCGGGCGGGGAGGTTCGCGAGGTATGCCTCCCGAATCGGGTCGAGCAGAAGGTCGCCGGCGACCGCGACTCCCCCGCCGATGACGAAGAGCTGGGGGTCGAGGACTGCGCCGAGAGAGGCGCAGGCCTGGCCGATCCAGCGTCCGAGTTCCTGAAGGGCGTGGATTGCTCCCGCGTCCCCCGCAGCGATGAACTCGCCGACGATCGTGCCGTTGAGGTCGCCGTTGGCGGCGCGGGCGGCGGCCAACGGAAGGCCGATACCCCCGACATCGGCGATCTCGTTGGCGTAGCGCAGCAGGGCGCGCCCGGAGCCGTATTGCTCGATGCAGCCGCGGGCACCGCAGCCGCAGGGAAGACCGTCGGGCACAACGCGCAGGTGGCCAACTTCGGCCCCCGCGCCGAAACCGCCGCGGAAGAGGCGGTTCTCTGTGACGATGGCACCGCCAACGCCCGTGCCGATGGTGAGCATCGTCATGTCGCTGACGTTACGGCCGGCACCGAAGCGAAATTCCGCCCATCCGGCTGCATTGGCGTCGTTGTCGATGGTGATGTCCAGATCGAGCCGCGCCCGAAGGTTGGCCCGGAACGGCTCGTTGCGCCAGTTGATGTTCGGTGCGTAGTAGACCGTCGACTGCGCGGCATCGATGAAGCCGGCGGCGGCCACGCCGGCCGCCATGACCTCGTGGCCAGCGGAGAGCCGCTGGATCATCGCGACGACGATGTCGGTGATAGCAACGGGGTCGCCAGCAGGGGTCGGTTGGCGGTCCTCGGCGATGATCTCGCCGTTCTCGCTGACGAGCGCGCCGGCGATCTTGGTTCCGCCGATGTCTATTCCGATGGCATGCACAAACGTTCAGTCTAGTAAACGGCGATGCGCCACGAAGACTCACGGTATCCCGCCAGATGAGCGCAAGTTAGAGTGAGAGTCACGAAGTCCGCACCGGTGCCAAAGGAGTTACCCGTGAAAGAAACGTTCACCCCGCCCGCCGTCGAGGCTGACCCCAACGCGAACGCGACGCACCTTCTCGCCGACCGTGTCGCGGCCACACCCGACCTGGCCATCTTCGCCCTGCCGACAGCCGATGGCGGCTGGTCGGATGTGACGGCGAAGGAGTTCCAGGATCAGGTGATCGCACTCGCCAAGGGGCTCGTCGACGCAGGCATCGAGCCCGGCGACAAGATCGCCTTCATGGCCAAGACCTCATACGAGTGGAGCCTCGTCGACTTCGCCATCTGGTACGCCGGTGCGGTGATGGTGCCGATCTACGAGACCTCCTCCCCCGCGCAGCTGCTGTGGAACCTCACCGACTCCGGTGCCGTCGCGATCATTACCGAGACGCCCGACCACTTCGCGCGATTCGACGAGATTCGCAGCGAGGCTCCTGCCGTCACAAAGGTGTGGCAGCTGGGCCTCGGCGATATCGACAAGCTGAGCAAGTCGGGCGTTGGAGTTGACGACGCCGAGATCGAGCGTCGCCGCAACATCGCCAACGCAGCGGACATCGCCACTCTCATCTACACCTCCGGCTCAACCGGTCGGCCCAAGGGCGTCGTGCTCACCCACGCCAACTTTGTTGAGACCACCCGCAACGCCGCGATCGTCATGAAAGAGGTCGTCAACCCCGACTCCTCCACGCTGCTCTTCATCACGACAGCACACATCTTCGCCCGCTTCATCTCGGTGCTCAGCATCCACGGCGGTGTGAAGGTCGGGCACCAGCCGGACACGAAGCTGCTGCTGCCGTCGCTCGCATCCTTCCGTCCCACCTTCCTCCTCGCGGTGCCTCGTGTGTTCGAGAAGGTCTACAACTCGTCGGAGCAAAAGGCGGAGGCGGGCGGCAAGGGCAAGATCTTCCGCAAGGCCGCAGACGTCGCCATCGCTCACTCCAAGGCTCTGGATGCCGGATCGGTGCCGCTCGGCCTCAAGCTGCAGTTCGCGCTGTTCGACCGCCTCGTGCTGAGCAAGATCCGCGCGGCCATGGGTGGACGGGTCGTCTACGCCGTGTCAGGCTCCGCACCCCTCGGCCCGCGCCTCGGCCACTTCTACCGCAGCCTCGGCCTCAAGATCCTTGAGGGCTACGGGCTCACCGAGACCACGGCCCCCGCGACGGTAAACCTGACCACGCAGTTCAAAATCGGCACCACCGGCCCCGCACTGCCGGGCGTCGGCCTCAAGATCGCCGATGACGGCGAGATCTGGGTCAAGGGCGTCAACGTCTTCGCTGGCTACTGGAACAACGACAAGGCCACCGCGGAGACGATGGAGGGCGAGTGGTTCAAGACCGGCGACATCGGGATGCTCGACGAGGACGGCTTCCTCATGATCACTGGCCGTAAAAAGGAGTTGATCGTCACGGCAGGCGGCAAGAACGTCTCGCCCGCGGCCCTCGAGGATCCGATTCGCGCCAACCCGATCATCGGCCAGGTCATCGTCGTCGGCGACCAGAAGCCGTTCATCTCGGCTCTCATCACCCTCGACCCCGAAATGCTGCCGGCCTGGCTGAAGAACAACGGCGAGGAGGGCGAGCTCACCCTCGCCGAGGCCAGCGTCAACCCGAAGGTCATCGCCGAGGTGCAGCGCGCGGTAGACGCCGCTAACTCACGAGTGAGCCGCGCAGAGTCGATCCGCAAGTTCCAGATTCTGGCGACCGACCTCACCGAGGCCAGCGGACACCTCACTCCGAAGATGAGCATCAAACGCAACATCATCGTCGAGGACTTCGCGGATGTCATCGAGGGCATCTACAGCGGAACCCCGGCCGAGACCGAGGGTGTTTCAATCCAGCACTAGCGCTGCACAGTGATCGACTGAAGGGGTGGCGGCGTGTACGTCACCCCTTCGGCATGTGCGCCGCAGTAGCGGCGGCGCACCGCCAAGCACTAGCCGATGGATGCCGCTCCGGTGCGCCACCAGGTGGAGGCGCGGATGGCCTGCATGGCCTCGCGCTTGACCTCCGGCTCGAGTCCCTCAATGAACAAGTGACCGTCAAGGTGATCTGTCTCGTGTTGAAGCGCCTGCGCCATGAGGCCGGCGCCGCTCAGCTCGACCGGGTTTCCGTGGAGGTCGATTCCGCTGACGCGCGCCTCGGGGTACCGCAGACGTGGAAAGAAGAAGCCGGGCACCGACAGGCAGCCCTCGTCGACGAGCTCGGGTTCGCCCGACAGCTCGGTGATCACCGGGTTGATGATGTAGCCGATCTCACCGTCGACGTTGTAGCTGAAGGCCCGCTGGCCAACGCCGATCTGATTGGCAGCGAGGCCCGCGCGACCGGGCACCGCGACACCCTCGAGCAGGTCGTCAATGAGGCCGGCCGCGCGCTGGTCGCCCGGCGTGATGGGATCGCAGACAGAACGAAGAACCGGGTCTCCGAAGAGCCGGATAGGCCGAACGGTCATGCCTGTCGAACAGCCGGCAGACCGTCGGCGACGATCGCGGCGAGCTCACGAGCAGCGTCACGGGTGAGCGGCGCGAGCTCTTTGAAATTGATGACCGAGCCAGAAGCGAGGTGCTGGTCGTAGGGAATGCGCACGATCTCGCGCACCCGTGACTGGAAATGCGCCTCGATCTCTTCGAGCTTGACCAGATTCGTGCCCTGCGTGCCGGTGTTGATGGCGACAACGGCATTGCGGGCAAGCTCGCCGTACCCGTTGGCCTCGAGCCAGGTGAGGGTCTCGGAGGCGAGGCGCGCCTCATCGATCGAACCGCCCGAGACGATGACGATCTCGTCGGCCCGCTGCAGCGTGGCGCGCATGACGGAGTGCACGATGCCCGTGCCGCAGTCAGTCAGCAGCACCGAGTAGAAGCGTGAGGCGAGGTCGGCGACGACGTTGTAGTCGTTCTCATCGAAAGCCTCGGAGAGCATCGGGTCGGTGTCGGAGGCGAGAACATCGAGTCGTGTCTCGTCGCGGGAGACAAGCTCGCTGAAGTCGTTGAAGGTGGTGATGGATGCAGCCTTGGTGACGGCATCGCGCACGGTCGCGCGAGTCTGCTTATTGACGCGCTCGGACAGAGTTCCTCGGTCGGGGTTCGCGTCGATCGCGATGATCTGGTCTTCGCGCACCTCGGCCATCGCCATACCGAGAATCGCCGTGATCGTGGTCTTGCCGACGCCGCCCTTGCGGGTGAGCACCGGGATGAAGCGAGTGCCGCCCTCGAATTTTTTGGCAATGCGGGCATCCAGCGCCTTGCGCTCGCGCACGCGACGGGAGTCGCCGAGGTTGACGAGGTGCAGGGTCAGGCCGTAGATGAATGCGGGCCAGCGACCCTCTGGAGCGGCGCGCTTCGCACGCTTGCCGCCGATGAGCCGCTCGGCGGTGAGAGCATCTGCCGTCTCGGCGCGACCGTGGCTGGGGCGTGCATCCTCGGTGTCGGTGACGACGGGTCCGGTGTGAACGACCTCGATGGAGGTGGTTCCGAGTGCGACAGTGTCGACAACGCCGGGATCGACGGTGACGGTGTCGATGGCGACGGCAGCCTCGTGGGCGGGACGGCTGCGCACCGGCGCCGGAAGCGTCACATCGACGCTGAGGCTCTCGGGAAGCTGTGCAGCGAGGTCGCCGGAGCTGTCAGCGAGTATCGCGTTGTCGAGCAACGGCGATACCGCCGTGTCTTTGCTGCGCCGTGGTATTGCCAATACGGTCGCCCCCTTTCGTGCACTGGACACTCCAGTTTAGTCGAGGTGCGGCGCCCGAGAGTCCGGCAGACGGCGCGCTACGCTGGCTCGACCTCGACGAGCAGGTCGCCCGCGTCGACCTGGGTGGTCTTCTTGATGGCGACGCGCTTGACGACACCGGCCACCGGGGTGGTGATCGCGGCCTCCATCTTCATTGCCTCGATCGAGGCAACGCTCTGACCTGCGGCCACGGTTGCGCCCACCTCGACCTGCAGTGTCACCACACCACTGAAGGGGGCGGCGATGCTACCGGGCTTGGAGCTGTCGGCCTTTTCTGCAGCCTTGCTCTCGACCGTAATCGAGAGATCGCGCACGAAAACGGGCCGCAGCTGACCGTTGAGGATCGCCATGACGGTGCGGATTCCCTTGTCGTCCGGTTCACCGATCGCCTCGAGGCCAACGTAGAGCTGAACGCCCTTGCTCACCTCGACGACGCGCTCGACTCCCTGGTGCAGACCGTAGAGGTAGTCGATCGTGTCGACGGCAGAGAGGTCGCCATAGGTCTCGCGGCCCTGCTCGAAGATCTTGGTGGGGCCGGCGAAGAGCAGGCGGTTGAGGGCGCTACGGCGCTCGGTGGGGGTTCCATCAAGCGCGGCCTGATCGTCGGCGGTGATCGCTTCGACGCCGATCTTGACCGTGCGGCCCTGGAGCACCTTGCTGCGGAAGGGCTCCGGCCATCCGCCAGGCAGCTCGCCGAGCTCGCCTGCCATAAAGCCGACCACCGAGTCCGGAATGTCGTACTTCTCCGGGTTCGCCTCGAAGTCGGCCGGGTCGGCGTCGACCGCGGCCAGAGCGAGCGCGAGGTCGCCGACGACCTTGGACGACGGGGTCACCTTCGGCGGACGACCAAGCATCTCGCTCGCCGCAGCATAGAGGTCCTCGATCTTCTCGAAGTGGTCGGCGAGGCCCAACGCGATCGCCTGCTGGCGCAGGTTGGACAGCTGGCCACCGGGAATCTCGTGCTTGTAGACGCGACCCGTCGGCCCTGCCAGCCCCGACTCAAAGGGCTTGTAGGCGTGCCGAACAGCCTCCCAGTAGGGCTCGAGATCGCTCACCGCCTGCAGCGAGAGGCCCGTGTCGCGTTCCGTGTGCGCAAGGGCGGCGACGAGGGCGGATGCGGAGGGCTGGCTAGTCGTGCCCGCCATCGGTGCGCTGGCGACATCCACCGCGTCCGCTCCAGCGGCACTGGCCGCCATGAGCGCAGCGAGCTGGCCGCCCGCAGTGTCGTGGGTGTGCACGTGCACCGGAAGGTCGAAGTTCTCGCGCAGCGCGGCAACGAGGCGACCAGCGGCCTCGGCGCGCAGCAGTCCGGCCATGTCCTTGACGGCGAGGATGTGCGCGCCGGCCTTGACGATCTGCTCGGCGAGGCCGAGGTAGTAGTCGAGCGTGTAGAGCTTCTCGTCCGGGTTGAGCAGGTCGCCCGTGTAGCAGAGCGCCACCTCGGCGACGGCCTTGTCGGTCGCGAGCACCGCGTCGATGGCCGGGCGCATCTGCTCGACGTCGTTGAGTGCATCGAAGATACGGAAGATGTCGACACCGGTCGCCTGCGCCTCGCGCACGAAGGCATCCGTCACCTCGGTCGGGTACGGCGTGTAGCCGACCGTGTTGCGGCCGCGCAGCAGCATCTGGATGTTGATGTTCGGCAGTGCCTCGCGCATTGCGGCAAGGCGCTCCCAGGGGTCTTCCCCAAGGAAGCGCAGGGCGACGTCATAGGTCGCACCGCCCCAGGCCTCGACGCTCAGCAGCTGCGGTGTGAGGCGGGCAACGTGCGGCATGACAGCGACGAGGTCGCGGGTGCGCACGCGGGTGGCGAGCAGCGATTGGTGTGCGTCACGGAAGGTGGTGTCGGTGACGGCGAGAGCGGTCTGGGCGCGCAGTGCGCTGGCAAAGCCGACCGGGCCGAGCTCGAGCAGCCTCTGGCGCGAGCCATCGGGCGCCGGAGCGTCGAGGTCGACGACCGGCAGCTTGAGCGCCGGGTCGATGATGCCCGTACCGTTGCCGTTCGGCTGGTTGACAGTGGTCTCAGCGAGCCAGGTGAGGATCTTGGTGCCACGGTCCTTCGACTGGTGCGAGTTGACCAGCCACGGCCGGGTCTCGATGAAGTCCGTCGCCACATCCCCGGCGATGAAAGCCGGATCCTCGAGCACCGCCTGAAGGAAGGGGATGTTGGACGAGACCCCGCGAAGACGGAACTCGGCGAGAGCGCGCTTGGCCCGCGTCACCGCCGTCGGGAAGTCGCGCCCGCGAACGATCATCTTGACGAGCATCGAGTCGAAGTGGGGCGAGATCTGCGCACCGGTGTTGATCGTTCCGCCATCGAGGCGCACGCCAGCGCCGCCGGGCGAACGGTAGGTGGTGATGACGCCGGTGTCGGGGCGGAAGCCCGCGGCGGGGTCCTCGGTGGTGATGCGGCACTGCAGCGCAGCGCCGCGAAGGTGAATGTTCTCCTGCTCGAGGCCGAGCTCGTGCAGGCTCTCACCCGCGGCGATGCGCATCTGCGACTGCACGAGGTCGACATCGGTGACCTCCTCGGTGACCGTGTGCTCGACCTGGATGCGCGGGTTCATCTCGATGAAGACGTGCTGACCCTTACGCTCCCCCGCGGTGTCGAGCAAGAACTCGACCGTGCCGGCGTTGACGTAGTTGATCGACTTCGCGAAGGCGATCGCGTCGCGGTACATCGCCTGGCGGATGCTCTCGTCGAGGTTGGGCGCCGGAGCGATCTCGACAACCTTCTGGTGGCGACGCTGCACAGAGCAGTCGCGCTCGAAGAGGTGCACGGTGTTGCCTTGCGAGTCGGCGAGAATCTGCACCTCAATGTGACGGGGGCGCACGACCGCCTGCTCGAGGAACATCGTCGGGTCGCCGAAGGCACTGTCAGCCTCGCGCATCGCCTCTTCGAGGGCACCGCGCAGCTCTGCCTTCGAGTCGACGCGGCGCATGCCGCGCCCGCCGCCGCCGGCGACCGCCTTAGCGAAGATCGGGAAGCCGATCTCGTCGGCTCCGGCGAGAAGCTCCTCGATGTCCTTGGAGGCGGGGGTGGACTTGAGCACGGGAACGCCCGCGGCGATCGCCTGCTCCTTCGCCGTCACCTTGTTGCCAGCCGATTCGAGCACGCGCGTTGGCGGGCCGATGAAGGTGATGCCGGCTGCCTCGGCAGCGGCGGCGAGGTCCGGGTTCTCTGAAAGGAAGCCGTAGCCGGGGTAGATGGCGTCGGCGCCAGATTCCTTCGCGACGCGAATGATCTCAGCGACATCGAGGTAGGCCCTAACGGGGTGGCCCTTCTCGCCGATCTGGTATGCCTCATCCGCTTTCTGGCGGTGCATGGAGTTGCGATCCTCATAGGGGAAGACCGCGACGGTCTTGGCCCCAAGCTCATAGGCCGCACGAAATGCACGAATGGCGATTTCGCCTCGGTTGGCAACGAGAATCTTCGAGAACATGTAGCCCTTCCGGCACACCGCAGACGTTTAGGTGTCTCCAGACTAATGAAGGTAGCGTGGTGTCTCGTGCACGTACTCAGCGTCAGTTCCCTCAAGGGGGGCGTGGGAAAGACCACGGTGACGCTCGGCCTTGCCTCCGCGGCCTTCGCCAAGGGCCTTCGTACCCTCGTCGTTGACCTCGACCCGCAGGCGGATGTCTCGACGGGTATGGACATTGATCCGGGCAAGTACCTCAATGTGGCTGACGTTCTTGCCTCACCGAAGGAGAAGGTCGTGCGTGCCGCGATCGCCCCCAGCGGCTGGACCAAGGGCCGCCCCGGCAAGATCGACGTGATGATCGGCTCGCCCTCTGCCATCAACTTCGACGGCCCGCACCCGAGCATTCGCGACATCTGGAAGCTCGAAGAGGCTCTCGCCAATGTCGAGCGTGACTACGACCTCGTGCTCATCGACTGCGCACCCTCCCTCAACGCCCTCACCCGGACAGCGTGGGCCGCCAGCGACCGCGTCACGGTGGTCACCGAGCCCGGCCTCTTCTCCGTTGCCGCCGCTGATCGCGCGCTGCGCGCCATTGAGGAGATCCGTCGGGGCCTCTCGCCCCGCCTCCAGCCGCTCGGCATCATCGTCAACCGCGCGCGCGTGCAGTCGCTCGAGCACCAGTTTCGAATCAAAGAGCTGCGCGACATGTTCGGCCCACTCGTGCTGAGCCCCCAGCTGCCGGAGCGCACGTCGTTGCAGCAGGCGCAGGGCGCCGCTAAGCCGCTGCACGTCTGGCCCGGCGAGAGCGCCCAGGAAATGGCTCACAACTTCGACCAGCTGCTCGACCGGGTCATGCGCACCGCGCGCATCGGCGAGTACGCAGGAACTGCCTAACCCAAGAACGCGTTTTTTCCCGGCGTGAGCAGCCAGTTTTGCTCAGCGCAGTATGGCGTCGAGCGGCAGGGCAGGCGGCCTAAGAAGCCTTGACCGCCCGGCGCGCAGCCAGCTCGTCCTGCGGGTCTTCGCCGGCGATGGAGTCGAGCTCGACGAGCGAGTTCTCGACCTCGCGCAGCACCTTGCCGACCGCGATGCCGAAGACACCCTGACCACGGCTGACCAGGTCGATGACCTCGTCGTTCGAGGTGCAGAGGTAGACGCTCGCGCCATCGCTCATGAGGGTGGTCTGTGCAAGGTCGTTGATGCCCGACTCGCGCAGTTGGTTGACCGCGACGCGGATCTGCTGCAGCGAGATGCCGGTGTCAAGAAGGCGCTTGACGAGTTTGAGAACGAGGACGTCGCGAAAGCCGTAGAGACGCTGCGAGCCGGATCCGGCCGCGCCACGCACGGTCGGCTCAACGAGCTGCGTGCGTGCCCAGTAGTCCAGCTGGCGGTAGCTGATGCCGGCGGCACGCGCCGCGATGGCGCCGCGGTAGCCGGAGGTGTCGTCGAGATCTACCATGCCGTCGGTGAAGAGCAGCCCGAGGTCGTAGCGGGAATCCTCGCTACGGTTCGTCTCAATCATTGCTCTCCTCCATAGGACTGTGTTTTACGGCCACAGTTTTTACGGCCAGCGCCCAACATTCAAGTTGAAGTTGACACTTAGTGTTGTCTTCTCCAACGGTACCCATGTGACGGGTCGCGATCGGTGACATTCGCGAAAGAGCGTCGGCGTGTCGGGCCTTCTCGACGGTACTACGAATCCATGCGCGATAGGGCAGATCGAATAAGACTGCTGCGAACGATCTCGAGCTGCCCCGCGATCTCGCGTGCCATCTCTGCAGCGCGGGCCCTGCTCGATGCGTCCTTCTTGCGCGCAACCGGCATGAGTGCGCTTTCGATGAGGCCGAGCTCGCGCTCTGCGGCCGCACGGAACCCGCGCAGATGCCGCGGCTCGATGCCGCTGCGCTGCAATTCGACCAGCGATCGCAGGACTGCGAGCACGTCGTCGCCAAAGTGGTCAGCGGGCAGAATCAAGGATGCCGCGATCGCGTCATCGAGCAGCATCGCGTTCGCGCCGGCCTCACGCACGAGCTCTGCGCGGCTGAGCTTGCGCTCGCTCGAGAGCATCGAGGGCTGCTGCGCCACTGCGCCAGGAAGGTTGGGCGTTCGTCCGGCATCGAGGTCGTCGAGGTAGCCCTTGATCACCTTGAGCGGAAGGTAGTGGTCGCGCTGCATGGTGAGCACGAACCGCAGCCGCTCAAGGTCGGCGGAAGAAAACTTGCGGTAGCCCGATTCGGTGCGTGCCGGCGTGATCAGACGGCTCTCTTCAAGAAAGCGCAGCTTCGACGGGCTGAGATCGGGAAACTCGGGGTTGAGCTTCGCAAGAACCTGCCCGATGGAGAGAAGCGGTGCTGGTGCACCCTCGCGGGACCGAACGGCCTGGCGCGCCACTATTTGCTGGCCGCCGACACGTCGGCGCGGGATGCGTAGAACGTCAGTCGGAACTTGCCGACCTGCACCTCCGAGCCCTCGTGAAGGGTCGCGATGTCGATGCGGTTGCTGCCGAGGTAGGTGCCGTTGAGGCTGCCGAGGTCTTTGATCTGGAACGTGGAGCCCTCGCGAAGAAACTCGGAGTGGCGGCGCGAGACCGTGACGTCATCGAGAAAGATGTCGGCATCGGGGTGGCGGCCAACAGTTGTTACGTCGGCATCCAGCAGGAAGCGCGCGCCCGCGTTGGGCCCTCGACGCACCACGAGAAGGGCTGAACCAGACGGCAGCGCGGCAATTGCCTCGCGCTCCTCCGGTGACACTGCGCCCTCGAGTGCGGCCAGCTGCGCGCTGAAATCGTCCCCGAAGCTCAGGGTCGGCTTGTTGTGCGGGTCGTATTCGTCGGCCATGCCTACCCCTTTCTTCGATCCAGAGTAACGGAACCCGACGCGCTCGTCTGCCTGCCTTTTGGGGGCCACCAGTATCGTGTGAGTATGGCCCCACTTCTCGTCGTCGCCCTCACCGCAGCGGGCGTCTGCCTCTTCGCCTGGATCACCTCGCTCATCACTGGCGAGCACTCGTGGGTCGACCGCCTCTGGTCGATCGTTCCCGTCGTCTACGTCTGGATTTTTGCCGGCTTCACCGGGCTCACCGACCCACGTCTGGTCGTCATGGCCGTGCTCGTGACGCTGTGGGGCGCGCGGCTGACATTCAACTTCGCCCGCAAGGGCGGCTATACCGGCACCGAGGACTACCGCTGGGCCATCCTGCGCGCTCGGATGAAGCGCTGGCAGTTCGAGCTCTTCAACCTGTTCTTCATCGTTCTGTACCAGAACGCGATCCTCGTTCTCATCACCCTCGCTGCCTTCACCGCGTACGAGAACCAGACGCCCTTCGGCCCGCTCGACATTGCGGTCGCCGCGCTGTTTCTTGCGCTGCTCGTCGGCGAGACGGTGGCGGACGAGCAGCAGTGGCGGTTTCACAAGGCGAAGGCCGCGCGGGCGACCGAGCAGCGCTTCCTCACGACCGGTCTGTGGAAGTTCTCGCGGCATCCGAACTTCTTCTTCGAGCAGGCGCAGTGGTGGGCGCTGTTTCTCTTCGGTGCGGTGGCCGCCGGCTCCCTTCTTCAGTGGACCGTCATCGGGCCGCTGCTTCTCACTCTGCTCTTCGTCGGGTCGACGATCTTCACTGAGAGCATCACCAAGTCCAAATACCCGGAGTATGCCGATTACCAGGCGACAACCTCCCCGATCGTGCCGTGGTTTCCCCGCGCGGCACGAGCCTCACGCGTCATCGCCTGATTACGGTTAACGCATGTCGTGCATCCGTTTCAACACCCCCGCTCAGCGTCGTCAGATGGCGGCCATGGCGCCGTCGATGATCACGGCGGAGGAGGCCGCTGCGCTGCATCCCGCTCCCCCGGTGACCGACAGCAAGATCGCCCGGCTCCGCCTGCTGGCGACGAACCCCAATCCGAAGATCCGCGAGAGCGTGGCGAGCAGCTACCACGCTCCGGAAGACCTTTTCGAACTACTGGCGAAAGACCCGGATGCGGGAGTACGCAGCTGGATCGCCCGCAACGAGACCGTCTCGTGCGACATCCTGCGCAGCCTTGCGGACGACGAGTCGGAGGCCGTGCGCGGCTTTCTCGCCCTCAACTTCTATGTACCTGCTGACGTGATGGAGAAGCTCGCCGACGACGAGAGCGAAACGGTGCGCGGCCTCGTCAAGTGGAAGCGCGAGCTCGCACTGAGCGCATGAGCGACACCGGCAGAGTCGATAGTTGGCTCTGGGCCGTTCGCGTCCTCAAGACTCGCTCTGCCGCGACGGCCGCGTCTAAGGCCGGCCACGTCACCGTGAACGACGAGAGGGCCAAGCCGGCGCAGACAGTGCGGGTTGGCGATGTCGTGCGGGTGCGCCTCGACGGCGACGAGCGGGTGCTGCAGGTGCGACGTCTCATCGCCAAACGGGTCGGCGCGCCCGTCGCTGCGGAGTGCTACCTCGACCTGACTCCCCCGAAGCCTCCCAAGGAAGAACGGGTGCTGACCGTCGTGCGCGATCGAGGCGCTGGCCGCCCGACAAAGCGCGACCGCCGGGTCATCGAGAGGCTGATGGGCGAGGACCGCGATAGCTAGCGAGGCGTCATAGTAGCCGCCTGACCTGCAGATTTCCAGCGACATGTCAATCTGCCGACGGGCTTGCGCCGAATGCTTATTATCGACAGAACGCACCGAAAGGAACTCCGTGGGTACCACTTCCGAGGGCCTTTTGAAAAACCGCTACGAACTGCACGAGAAGATCGGGCAGGGAGGTATGGCGGCAGTTTATCGCGCCTTCGATACCGCGCTCGGGCGGGAGGTGGCGATCAAACTCTTCGCCGCGAGTTCCGACGACATTGAGGGCGCGCGGCAGGAAGCCGAAGTCAACGTGCTCGCCAGCCTCAGCCACCACAGCCTCGTCACGCTCTTCGACGCGGGCGTCGATCGCAGTGATCGCAGCCGACCGCGGGTCTTTCTCGTCATGGAGCTCGTGCGTGGGGCCGACTTGCAGCGCACCCTCCTCGCAGGTCCACTGACTGGTCGCGGCGTCGCCCAGATCGGCTACGACCTGGCTGAGGGGCTCGCGTACATCCACCGCCGGGGAATCATTCACCGCGATATCAAGCCGTCGAACATCCTGCTTGCCGACTACCAGGATGACACCGCGCGACGCCAGGCAATGCTCACCGACTTCGGCATTGCCCACCGCGGCGTGCAGCGACAGACTGAGGGCGCAACGACCACGGGCACGGCGGCGTACCTCAGCCCCGAGCAGGTACGCCGGGAACCGGTGGGCGCGCCCAGCGACGTGTACTCCCTAGGCCTCGTGCTCATCGAGTGCTTCACCGGTGAACTCGCCTATCCCGGAGAGCCGGTCGATTCCGCGATGTCGCGGCTGCTCAACGACCCGCAGATTCCTGACGATGTTGGCAACCAGTGGCGTTCGCTGCTGCGCGCGATGACCGCGGCGGACCCGCGGGAGCGCCCACTGGCCAATGAGCTCGTGCGGGCCCTTCGCGACCTCGTCATCGTCGAGACGGGACGCCACAGAACACCGGATGCCGTGCTGATTCCCGACAACGAGGTGGAGCGACTTGAGGCGGTGCGGCGCTATGCCGTGCTCGACACTCCGCGCGATAACGCGTTTGACCGCATCACCGCACTTGCAGCCCGGGTGCTCAACACCCCGATCTCGATTGTGAGCATCGTGGACTCCGATCGCATCTGGTTCAAGTCGCACTACGGCCTCGAGCTGGAAGAGATCGAGCGCGAGAACGGACTGTGTGCATCCGCGGTCTTCAATGGCACGCCCTGGATCATCGAGGACGCTCGCGTCGACGCGCGAGCGCTGTCGAACTCGCTCGTGGCCGGAGAGTTCGGTCTGCAGTTCTATGCGGGCGTGCCCCTGACCACCTATGACGGATACAACCTCGGCACCCTCTGCGTGCTCGACTTCGAGCCGCGCACGGTCACCGAGGAAGAGATCATGACGCTCATCGACCTCGGCGCGATGGTCATGAGCGAGCTGGAGCTGCGGCTCGCCACGCTGCGCCCGCGCTCGCTTCCCTAGGCCTCCGTCGCGAGGTACAAGCGCTTAGGCTGAGGAAATGGCCGCACCGCTCTCCCCCGCCCGGCCGGGCAGCGCGGAGCGGCTCGCCCGCATGATCCAGCTGCAGACCGTCGCAACGAACGGCGACGCACCCTTCGACGAGTTCGTCGCCCTGCTCGCGGCGGAGTACCCGCTCGTGCACCGGCACCTTTCGCTGGAAACCGTGACGGATCGCGGGCTGCTCTACCACTGGGCCGGTGAATCCAGCGAGCGCCCCCTCGTTCTCATGGCCCACTACGACGTGGTGCCGGTAGAGGCAGCGGGCTGGAGCGACGATCCTTTCGGCGGCAGCATCCACGATGGCGCGGTCTGGGGTCGCGGCGCTCTCGACGACAAGGGGCCGCTGCTCGTCGTCATCGAGGCGGTCGAGAACCTGCTCGCCGAGGGCTTCGTGCCGGCCCAGGACGTCTATCTCTCCTTCGGGGGCAACGAGGAGACCTACGGCGGCGCGGCCATCGCCATCAGCGAGCTCTTTCAGCACCGTGGCATCACGCCGTGGCTGGTCATCGACGAGGGCGGTGCCGTTGTCGACGCTCCTCTCGAGTTTGTGCCCGTGCAGTCCGCCATGGTCGGGGTCGGCGAGAAGGGCATCGTCACCGTGCGACTGACCGTCGATGGCACTGGTGGGCATGCCTCGGCGCCGCCCGCGCGGTCAACCGCGGGGCGTCTCGCCCGGGCCATCCGGCGGCTGGAACGGAACCCGTTCCCCGCGCGCATGCCCCGGCCGTTTCGGCAGATGCTGCAGGCCTTCGAGCCCCACGTGAGCGCACGCTACCGGCTGCCGCTGCGGCTGCTGCGGGTGCTCCACGGTCCGGCAGCGCGAATCCTCGCGTTGCGGGGTGGAGAGCCAGCCGCCCTCATGCACACGACGATCGCGCCCACCATGCTCGAGGGGGGAACGGCGGCCAATGTGTTGCCGTCCACGCTGTCAGCGGTGCTCAACATCCGTGTTGCCCAAGGTGAGACGAGTGAGACGGTGGTGGCCACGCTGCACCGGGCGATTCGCGACGACTCGGTGCGCATCGAGCTTCTCGAGGCGAGTGAGCCCTCGCCGCTGTCGGCGACCGACAACGCGCAGTTCGGCCTCATCCGCTCCGCTGTTGACGCCACCTACCCCGGCACCGTCACCGCCCCTTACGTGATGATGGCGGCGACTGACTCGCGGCACTTCCACCGCTTCGCACCCGCCGTCTACCGCTTCAGCCCGCTGGCGATGAATGCGCAGCAGCGGGCGAGCATCCACGGGGCGAACGAGTTCGTCACTGTCGACTCGCTTGAACGCGGCGAGCGCTTCTTTCAGGTGCTGATCCGTTCGCTGTAACGTGTGTCAACAACCCGAACCACAGGAGCACCCATGGCCAGCAAAGTCCCCCTCGGCGCACTGGCGGGTGTCGTCGGCTTTCTGGTGGTCGTCGAGATCACCAGCGGCATCTTGCAGGGGTATTACACGCCGCTGCTGAGCGACTTCGCGCGCTTCCTGCAGATTCGCGACGGCGACGTCAACTTCTTCGAGGGTGCGCAGCTGATGGTGAGCGCGCTCGTCGTGCCCTTTCTCGCCAAGCTCGGCGACATGGTCGGCCACAAGCGCATGCTGCTGGTTTCCACGGCCATCACCGCCGTCGCGAGTATCGCCCTCGCCTTCTCCCCCGTTTTCTGGGTGTTCCTCGTGGCGTGGGCCCTTCAGGGCTTCTACGTGGTGTGGCTGCCGCTCGAGATCGCCCTCATCTTCAGCCGCAGTCGCGATGGCGTGAACCCGGCCGCGCTGACCCGCAAGGCAGCGGGCCTTCTGGTGGCCGGCCTGGAGTTCGGCGTCATCGTCGGCGCCCTGAGCGGCGGCGCGATCGCCGACAGCCTGTTCCCGACCCCCGAGCAGCGGGAGTCGCTGAGCGCGAGCCAGCTGCAGGCTGCGCTTGCCCAGGACATGTGGATCGTTCTGCTCGTGCCGGCCATCGCCGTGGTCATCTGCTTCTTCGTCATCCTCTTCGGGGTCAAGGAGTCGCCCGACAAGACCGGCGGCAAGCTCGACTACACCGGCCTCGCCCTCGTCTCCGCGGCCCTGCTCGTGCTCACCGCTGGCCTCAGCTTTATGCGCATCACCGGCCCGGGGAGCGTGCTGCCGTGGGCCGCCATCGTGCTCGGAATCCTGCTGGTCATCCCCTTCGTTCGCTACGAACTGCGTCAGGATGACCCACTCATCGACATCCGCATGTTCCGCCAGAGAAATGCCTGGCCCATCTTCGTCACCGCGGGTCTCTTCGGCGTAAGCGTGCTCGGCGCTCAGGCCCCGCTTTCGACCTTTGCCCGCACCAGCCGGGAGGAGCACGGCTTCGGGCTCAGCGCGAGCGGCGGAACCGTGTCGATACTCATAGGCCTCTACGTGATCTCGCTGCTCGTCGGGGCGCTGCTGTACCCGCAGGTGACTAAGCGCTTCGAGCCGCGCCGCGTGCTCATGGGCGCCGCGATCCTCATCGCGGTCGGCTACGCGCTCTTCCTCGTCTCGCACGACACCCTCGTGCAGCTGCTCATCAACATCGGCATCGCCGGCATCGGATCGGGCGCGCTGGTCGCCGCCCTACCGTCGGCCGCCGCCGCGGTCGCCCCGCGCACGCAGACCGGCGTCGCTACCGGTCTGACTAACACGACCAAGACCATCGGCGGTGCCTTCGCCTCGTGCGTCTTCGGCATCGCGCTCATCAGCCGGGTCAGCGCCTCAGGAGTCGAGGAGACAGCGGGCACGATCGGCGGGTACTACGTCGTGTGGATCGTGTGCAGCGTCACCGCGCTTGTCGCCGCGGGGCTGCTCGCGTTCGTGCCCAAGGGTGCGTTCGAGGATTCGCGCGACGCTACTCCGCCCCTATCGGAGTCAGTCTGAAGATGCGCAGCACCCGCCCGCTCGCGACCTCGTAACCGCGGTAGCCGGGCCACTGCTTCTCGATCCACGCCCAGACCGCTTCACGTTCCTCGTCGGGAATGAGGGTGGCGTGCACCCGCGTGCGCTTTCCTTTGATGCTGACCGCGGCATCCGGGTTCTTCATCAGGTTGGCAGTCCAGGCGGGGTGCGCATCGCGGGCGAAGTTGCTGCCCGTGACCAGAATGCGGCCCTTCGGCTCCGGGCAGTACATGAGCGTCGTGTCGCGCTCCACGCCCGACTTCGCGCCGATCGTGTGCAGCACGAGGGAAGGGACGAGCAGTCCGCTCAGCTGCACGCGACCGCGGGTGAGCACCCGCATGCCGCGCTCGAGTGGCGGCATGATCGTCGGGCCGACGCGGCGAAAGAAGCGGGTGCGCGAGAAGCGGGCGACCGCGACCCGTATTCCGCGCTTCAGGCTCGTCATACTTACGATTCTGGCCCTCGCAGAGCAGGATCGACACATGGAGATGATCTCGCCGATGCTGGCCAAATCAATTGACGCGGTGCCGGACACCGAGGGGCTGCTCTTCGAGCCCAAGTGGGACGGCTTTCGCGCGATCGTGCACGTCACTGCCGAGGGCGTTGAGATTCACGGCCGCTCCAAGCCGCTCACCCGCTACTTTCCCGAGCTGGTTGCGGCCTTCGCGTCGTTGCCACCGGCCATTCTTGATGGCGAGATCGTGCTGCGCAGCGGCCCCGCTGGCAACGAGCGACTCGACTGGGAACTGCTCTCGCAGCGCATCCACCCCGCTGACTCCCGCGTGCAGAAGCTCGCGGTCGAGACCCCGGCGCAGTTCGTCGCCTTCGACCGGCTCGACCTCGGTTTCGACGTGCCCTTCGCCGACCGGCGCACGGCCCTCGAAGAACTCTCGCTCACCCCGCCCATCTTCAGAACGCAAACCACGACGGATGCTGACGAAGCTCGCCGCTGGCTCGTCGAGTTCGAAGGTGCCGGCCTCGATGGCGTGATAGCCAAGCCCCTCGACGCCGCCTACGCCCCGGGCAAGCGCGTGATGTTCAAGATAAAGCACCACCGCACGGCCGACGTCGTTCTGCTCGGCTACCGCGTGCACAAGAGCGGCTCGGGTGTCGGGTCGCTGCTGCTCGGGCTCTACGACGCCGACGGCGAGCTGCAGAACGTCGGAGGCGTCAGCGCCTTCAGCGATAAGCGCCGCCTCGAGTTGGTGGATGAGCTGGCGCCACTCGTCACCGGGACCGGCGAACGTGAACGCACCCGCTTCACCAGCGGCAAGGACACCTCTTTCGTGATGCTGGAGCCAAGCCGCGTGCTCGAGGTGCGCTACGACCAGATGGAGGGGCCGCGCTTTCGGCACACCGTGCAGTTCGAGCGCTGGCGACCGGACCGCGACCCGCGGTCATGCACCTTCGACCAGCTGGAGATACCGGTCGCCTACGACCTCACTCAGGTTCTTTCTTAGCCCTCGACGGCTGCACGCGCGGCGGCTCCCCCGGCATCTTCGGAAAGTCGGGCGGGAAGGGCAGCTCGCCCAAACCCGAGTCGAGGTCGCGGGCCCACCACGCGAGGGCTGCGTCGAGTGTTCCGGGGTGCGCGTGCATGTCCGCCCAGGGGTCGCCGACCTTCGTCAGCCTGGCTGGCACTGTCTCTATGGTGAACTTTCTGGGGTCCGTTGTTTCCACCTCCGCCCAGGTGATCGGGGTGCTCACCGGCGCGTGGCCGAGAGCGCGCGGGCTATAGGCGCCCGCCATGGTGCGGTCGCGGTTGGCCTGGTTGAAGTCGACGAAGACGCGCTCGCCGCGCTCCTCCTTCCACCAGTTGGTGGTGACCTTCTCGGGCATGCGGCGCTCGAGCTCGCGGGCGATGGCGATGACGGCGTGCCGTACGTCGAGAAACTCGTGGGTCGGCTCGATGGGGGCGAAGACGTGCAGGCCACGGTTGCCCGAGGTCTTGATGAAGCCGGTGAGCCCTGCCTCTTCCAGCACGTTTCGGAGCTCGATCGCGACGGGCACCGCGTCATCGAAGTCGGTGCCCGTGAAAGGGTCGAGGTCGATGCGCAACTGGTTGGGATTGTCGGAGTCATCGGCCAGCGACGCCCACGGGTGAAAGACGACCGTGTTCATCTGCACCGCCCAGACCGCGGCGGCCGGCTCGCGAATGACGACCTGCGGATGCGAGCGCCCGCTCGGGTAGGTCACGGTCACCGCGTCGACATAGTCGGGCGCACCTTTCGGCGGGTTCTTCGAGAAGAACGACTCACCGTCGACGCCATCGCCGTAGCGCTCGAGCGACACCGGCCGGTTGCCGTTCGCCGCCACGAAGGCATCGCCGACATCGACGATGTACTGCGCGAGGTCGAGCTTGGTGATGCCCGGCTCTTTCCACAGCACCCGGCTCGGGCTCGAGATGCGCACCTCGTGGTCGCCCACCTGGATCGTCGTCGCTTCGCTGGCCATGAGGCCAACCTAGTCACCCGGGCTACGGTGGTCACGTGCGCGTGCTGACCCTTTCCCTCCTCTCCATCGTCGTGCTAGGCACGCTCACCGCCTGCGGGCCGGGGCCCAAGGCGCAGGCCGGACAGGAGAAAGCGGATGCGGCAATCGCCGCCGCCGGAATGCAAGACCAGCTCAGCGCGCGCTACTCATGCACGGGCCCTCTGCCCGGCTCCGAAGAGAACTGCGGCCTCAAGCTCACGATTGAGACCGATGAGTTCGCGACACTCGAACAGGCGGCCGCCATCGATTTTGGGGAGCAGTACGACTCCGCGGTCACCTACCGGGGCATCCTCTACGAGAACGGCCTCAGCGCGCTCGACCAGCTCGAGGCCTTCGAGCCGTACATCACCGACGAGATGGACGGCGCGAAAGTCTCGCTCAGCGCCGAAAACGGCATTCGCCTCACTCTCGACGGTATGGCGTCGTTTGAGCACCTCTGCGACATCGCCGTCGATCTCACCGGGGGCTGGCCCTTCGTATCGGTGAGCACCGGACGCGACGAGAAGACCTCCGCCTACTGGGAGCTCGAGCAGCTCACCCCGGAGAAGCCCGAGCTCTTCGACGAGACCTGCGCCCAGATGGACAACTACCTCGTCTCGATCGATGACCTGGGTGGCTTCGGCTACCTGCTCTACCAGGTCGACCGCGACCGAGTGCTGGTAAGTCCCGACACGCGCTCAGAGAAGGCCGCCGACGCGCAGACCGAGTATGCCGAGCAGTGGTTCGATGAGCACCCCGCACCCGCCGGTCTGCAGCTCGACCTCTACTGAGACAACGTGCCGAGCTCCGCCTCGATGAGGTCGATCGTCGCGTAGGTCGCAATCGCCTCCTGCATGCTTCTCGTGTTCTGTGCGTACCGCGGATCCCCCAAGAGCGCATCGACGGCGGCGCGGAGCGATGTGACGCTAGGGCGTCCCGTGCGCAGGTTCACACCGACACCCGACCACGCGACCCGCGCCGCAACCTCGGGCTTGTCCTCGGTATCGCCGGCAACCACGATCGGCACCCCGTGGCTGAGCGCGTGCTGCACTCCGCCGAAGCCGCCATTGGTCACGAAGACGTCCGTCAGCGGCAGCAGGAGCTCGTAATCGAGATACGAGGCCACCCGCACGTTAGGCGGAATCTCGCCGAGCAGCTGCGGATCGCGGCCTCCCATCGAGACCACAACGGTGACGTCCTTGTCAGCCAGAGCCGCGATGGTCGGACGAATCAGTCGGTCGATGTCGTGGTTGTCGATGGTGCCTTGCGTCACGTGCACGACGGGCCGAGAACCGTCAAGGTCGGCCCACCAGCTCGGAGCGGGCTGGCTCGAAGACCTGCTCGGCAGGACTCCCACGAAAGACACATTGGATGAGATGTCACTGCGCGGGTATTCGAACTGCGCGGCTCCCAGCTGCAGGTAGCGGTCAAACTCTCGGGAGAGATCCATCACGAAACCGGCGAACGGCGCAGCACCGAGTTCGGCCAGGCTGCGCTGCGCGATTCTCTGCGTGTCGCGAAACAACACGGTTCTGGCGAGAGTGTTGAACGCTCGATTGCGCAGCCGGCCCATTCTCGTCGCGGAGGGTGCGATCCCCATGCCGCTCGGCGCGACATCGGCACTCAGCTGCGTGAGCGGAGTCACACCGAGCGCGACGATGGGCGGGCGATCGGCAGTGCCTGCCATAAGCAGCGGAAGGACACCCGCGAACGCTCCGTCCGTCAGCACGGCATCGAAGCGATGCTGAGAGAGAAGTTCAACCACCGCCTGATGCTGCATGACTATCGGTTTGACGAAGATCCTTTGAATGTCGTACTGCGCCCGAGCGAGGCCGCGGTAGCGCTCCCGCTCGGGCAGATAGCTGTCCAGATCCCGATCATCGAAGTCGGCTATTCCGCTCAGCGTGCGGAACTCGGCTCCCGCCTCTCGCACACGCTCTTCGAACCGGCTGCCCGTGAGCACCGTGACGGTGTGGCCACGGTCCACCAGCGCGGCACCCACCGCCAGCATGGGAGACACGTGTCCATGCACGGGCGTGCTACAAAGCAGGTAGGAAGACACGTTCCACTCCAAATTGATTAGACTCTTACCCTAGCGAAAAGAGGCCAGTTGTCGAGCACACGCAGCTATTCCTCTCCCAGCAGGGAGGCGGATGCCGAGGCAACAAGAGCCAGGATCGTCGAGGCGGCCGGTCGGCTGTTTATTCGCGACGGCTACGCCGCCACCCCTCTGCGAGCAATCGCTGAGGAGGCAGCCGTCTCCATCCAGTCCGTGCACCTCGCCGGTCCGAAGGCGGCACTGCTCATCGCGGCCTTCGAGCGCGTCTTTGCGGGCGACGAGGGCAGCCACCCACTTTTCGAGCGCCCCGAGATGCAGCAGATAATCGCTGAGCCGGATACCGACAAAGCGATTGAGCTCTACGTGGACTTCATCGCGAGGGCCAACGAACGCTCTGCCGCAATCGTGCGAGCGCTCAACGCCGCCGCCCACGCCGACACCGTCGCCCGTGCCGCCGCAGCCGAACTCGACCAGCGTCGCCGCGCTGAGATGCCCTACGGTGCGATGCTGTTCGTCGACCGTGGATGGCTCGCGCCCGATCGCGCAACGTATGTCGCCGACGTGCTGGGTTTCCTCACCGCGCCCGAGAGCTACCTCTACTTCGTGCACGACACCGGCTGGTCCCTCGATGCCTATCGCGCGTGGTTGAGCAAGGGGATCCGCGACGCCATCAGGGAGTCGTAGCGTCTGCTCTGCGCGCAGCACGACTGAACAGCACGCCTGTGATGATGATCGCGCTGTGCAGGGCGATGAACACGAGGTTGCTGGCAAGCGGGTAGCCCTGAGCGATCATGTACACGTCGTCGGCGATGCCGCGCACTGCCGATAGCGCGATGATCAGCGAGACCAGGGGGATGTTCTTCAACGGCTTCCACGAGGAGACGAAGAGGAACACCCCGACGACAATCATCTCGAGGCCGAACACCACCATCCAGTCAAGGAATCCGTTGTAGGCGGTGCCACCCACTGGGCCGTCGAAGCCCGGGATCACCTGCTCGAGCTTGGGCGCGTTTGCGAACGGGAGCCAGCTCACCCCCAGCACAACGTAGATCACACCGGTAATGCGGAACCACCACACGAGTCTCTTCATGGAAGCAACATAGCATTTCGTTGGAGTGTGACACCAATGAAAGAAACAATTCTCTCGCGCTGGTCAGCGCACCACCGCGACCGGGCTGCGCTGCCCCCACACGACCGCCTCGCTCACCGAGCCGAGCATGACCTTCGCGAGGCCATGACGGCCACGATTGCCCACGACGAGCATGCGCGCGTGGCTGCTCGCGTTCAACAGGGCGTTAGCGGGGTCGTCGAGCACGACATCCGATTCGATCACGAGGTCGGGATAGTCCTCGGCGAGCCCGGCAATGGCCTCCGCGACGATGAGGCGATCCTCGTCACGGGGCTCTCCTGGCCAGAGGAAGGCGACACTCGTGCCCGTCCACGGCTCTGGAGCCATCCACGAGAAGATGACCGACAGTGGCTCTTGGAGACGATCCGCTTCTTTGGCGGCGAAGGCGACAGCCGCATCCGATGCCTGAGAACCGTCGACCCCCACGACGACTCCGTGTCGGGGGCCTTCCTCGTCGTCTGGAATGACCACAACCGAGCAGGATGCGGCAGCTGCGATGCGGGCGGGACGGTGACTCGACGCGTGCTCGGCCTTCCCGTGCGCCCGGTGCGAGCCGACCACCAGCAGGTCGGAGGTGTCGGCTGCCGCTACCAGCTCGGCCACGGGCGCTCCGATGCGCACAACAGAGCGCAGCCGCAGCCCGGGGTTGTCCTGAGCGGTGAAGGTCTCGAGGTGGTGCAGCTTCTGCTCGGCCTCGAGCAGCGCGGTCTCGATGAACTCGGGCGGCGGGGCTCCCCAGCTGACATCGATGACGTGCACGAGCTGCACCTCGGCATCGAGAGAGAGTGCGCGTTCGACCGCCCACGCGAGAGCGGGGTGGGCGGTTGTGGTGCCGCTGATACCTACGGTGATAGTGGTCATGGGGCCATGGTGCGCCGTCGGCCTGCTGCCCGGCAGGGCCATAGGTCCCGACCCACGAGCGCGGGCGGCTACCGTTGACTCATGACGTCTTCTGATACTGACACCGCCCCCACCACGACCTTCGCCGACCTCGGCCTCGGAGACGCGGTGCTCAAGGCCCTCAAGGACGTCGGCTACGAGACCCCCTCCGCTATTCAGGCGGCGACCATCCCCACCCTGCTCGGTGGCCGCGATGTTCTCGGCGTGGCCCAGACCGGCACGGGCAAGACGGCCGCCTTCGCCCTGCCGATTCTCGACCGGCTCGATCTCTCGCAGAAGACACCGCAGGCTCTCGTTCTTGCGCCCACCCGTGAGCTCGCGCTGCAGGTCTGCGAGGCCTTCGAGCGCTACTCGGCCCACCTCAAGGGCGTGCACGTGCTGCCGGTCTACGGTGGCCAGGGCTACGGCACCCAGCTGAGCGCGCTGCGGCGCGGAGTTCACGTGGTCGTCGGTACCCCCGGCCGCATCATGGACCACCTGGAGAAGGGCACACTTGACCTCTCGGCCCTCAAGTACCTTGTGCTCGATGAGGCCGACGAGATGCTGAAGATGGGCTTCGCCGAGGATGTCGAGACGATCCTCGCCGACACTCCCGACGACAAGCAGATCGCCCTCTTCTCTGCGACGATGCCCGCGCAGATTCGCCGCATCTCGCAGAAGTACCTGCACGACCCCGAGGAGGTCACGGTCGCCAACAAGACCACGACCTCGGCAAACACCACCCAGCGCTACCTCATCGTGTCGTACCCGCAGAAGATCGACGCGCTCACCCGCATTCTCGAGGTTGAGAACTTCGAGGGCATGATTGTCTTCGTTCGCACCAAGAACGAGACAGAGCAGCTGGCCGAGAAGCTGCGTGCCCGCGGCTACAGCGCTTCGGCGATCAGCGGCGACGTGCCGCAGGCCCAGCGCGAGCGCACCGTTGAGCAGCTGAAGAACGGCAAGCTCGACATCCTGGTGGCCACGGATGTCGCGGCCCGCGGCCTCGACGTCGAGCGCATCTCGCACGTCGTCAACTACGACATCCCCATCGACACCGAGTCGTACGTGCACCGCATCGGCCGCACCGGCCGCGCCGGCCGGAGCGGTGCGGCCATCAGCTTCGTCACGCCCCGCGAGCGCCGCCTGCTCGACCAGATCGAGCGCGCCACCCGCCAGCCGATGGTCGAGATGCGCATGCCGAGCGTCGATGACGTCAACACGACCCGCCTCACCCGCTTCGACGATGCGATCACCGCAGCCCTTGCCGACGACTCGCAGCTGAACGACTTCCGCGACATCGTGCGGCACTACGTCGACCACCACGATGTCGTCGAGTCGGATGTCGCGGCCGCGCTCGCCATCGTCGCCCAGGGCGGCACCCCGCTGCTGCTCGCAGCAGATGATCCGCGCTTCGCCCGGCAGGCGCGCGAGGAGCGCGGCAACCCCCGCGAGGGCCGCTCGTTCCGCGACGACCGACCGGACCGCCCCGAGAAGCGCCCGCGCGACTCCAGCCGCAAGCTTGTGCCCTACCGCATCGAGGTCGGACGCCGCCAGCGGGTCGAGCCGCGCCAGATCGTCGGCGCACTCGCCAACGAGGGTGGTCTCGGCCGTGAGGACTTCGGCCACATCGACATTCGCCCCGACTTCTCGATCGTCGAGCTGCCCGCCGACATGCCGAGCGACACGCTCGACCGCCTCGCGGCGACGCGCATCAGCGGCAAGCTGATCGAGATCAAGCCGGACCGCGCCCCGCGGCGCGACGACCGCAAGCCGCGCTACTAGCCGTTACTCGGCCGGCGGCGCGACCTTCGGCTTCGCCGCAGCGCGCTTGGGCGCTGGCAAGTTGAGCGCCTCGCCCGCCGCCTGACCGGTTGCGCGACCGGTGACGATCTCGCTGATGTCGATGCCGACGAGATCCTTGATGATCTGCGTCGAGGTCGCGAGCTGGCTGGCGACACCGCGGCCGAGCGAGTCGGTGCCGCTCGTGCCATCGCTCGAGAGGATTGTGAGGTTCGAGATCGCAGCGAGGGGCTCCGACGCGGCGCGCACGATCGCCGGAAGCTGGTCGATGATCTGCTGGCGCAGCAGGTCAGCGGAGCGGGCGTTGAGGGCCTCGGCGCGTGCCTTGGCCGACTCTGCCTCTGCATTACCGCGCACGCGGATGGACTCGGCCTCGGCCTCACCCTCGGCGCGCAGTGCCTCGGCGGCCGCGATGCGGCGGTTCTTGTCGGCCAGACCCTCGGCCTCGACGGCCTCGGCCGCGCTGCGACGACGGTTGCGCTCGGCGATACCCTCGGCCTCGATGGCCTCGGCGGAAGAGCGTCGGGCGTCGCGGTCGGCGTTGGCGCCGGCGACCGCGGCCGTGGCCTGCGCCTCTGCCTTCTTGCCGATGGCGTAGGCCTCGGCATCCGCCACAGCCTTGATCTCGGCATCGAGCTCCTGGCGGCGCAGTCCGACGCGCTTTCCAGCGGTGACCTCCTGCTGCACGACGACTTCCTGCTGGGCGATGGCCTCGGCGAGGGGGCGGGCGGAGTCGGCTTCGGCGCGGGCCTTGTCGGTCTCCTTGAGGATCTCGGCGTTGCGAAGGTCGAGCTGACGCTGCGACTCGGCGACGGCCTGCTCGGCCTTGATGCGGGCTTCCTCTGAGGCCTGGCGCGACACGGACTCGGCGATCTCGGCGACCTGCTTCACGCGGGCGGCCTCGGCGCGACCGAGGTCGCGAATGTAGCCGTTGTCGTCGTCGATCTCCTTGATCTGGAGCGTGTCGATCTGCAGACCCTGCACATCGAGCGACTCACGAACTGCCTCAAGAACCTGACCCTGCAGCGCGGAACGGTTGGTGATGATCTCGGTCACTGTCAGCTGACCGACGATGGAGCGAACGGAACCGCTCAGCACCTCCTCGGTCGACGACTCGATCTGGTCCTGCTGGTTGAGGAATCGCTGGGCGGCAGCGCGCACCATCGACTCCGAACCGCCGACCTTGACCACGGCAACCGCGTTCACCTTGATGGTGATCGCGTCACGGGTCTGCGCGGTGGCCTGCACGTTGAGCTGGCGGCTGCGCAGGCTGAGCTTGAAGTGCGCCTCGACGATCGGCTTGACGAAGACGCGCGAGCCGAAGACGACGCGCTGGCCGGCGTTGCCCTCGCCGTCGGGGTCCTGCGAGAGGCGCTTCTGGCGCGACGTGACGATGATCGCCTCGTCAGGCTTGGCCACCTTGATTCCCGAGAGGAACACAATGAGGATGATGATGGCAACGACCACAATGGCGGCAACGATGCCGAAGGTGGTCCAGCTCTGCTGAATCTGTTCGAAGTCCATGACGGGGCCTTTCACTGCTCAAATTGAGGGCAGCTTAAGTATGGCCTACGCCGACAGCTCGGTCTGCTCCGTGACGCCAAACTCGTGCTTCAATGCGCTCTGGGCGGCGTGCCAGCCCACCAACCCGTGCACGCCCGGCCCCGGCGACGCTGACGACGAGGCGAGGTAGACACCCTTCTTCGGCGTGCGCCACGCATCGGTTCGCAGCCTGGGGCGCGCCAGAAGCTGGTCGAAGCCCGCCGCACCTGCGGCGATGTCTCCGCCGATGTAGTTCGGGTTGTACGTCGACAGGTCAACGGCGGTGCGGCTGGACGACGCGAGGATGAGGTCGCGAAAACCGGGCGCGAAGCGCTCGATCTGGGCGGTGATCGCCTCGGTCGCATCCACCGTGGATCCGGCGGGAACGTGCGTATAGGCCCACAGCACGTGCTTGCCCGCGGGGGCGCGCGAGGCATCGAAGGTGGAGGGCTGCGAGACCAGCACATAGGGATTGGACGGGTGCCGCCCCGCGGCAACCTCGCGCTCCCCTGCGGCAATCTCGGCACGGGTGCCGCCGAGATGCAGGGTGCCCGCCTTGCGCAGCTCAGCGTTCGCCCACGGCACCGGACCGGAAAGCGCGAAGTCGACTTTCGAGGCGGCGTTGCCGAATCGGAACGAGCGCGCGTAGGCATCGGGCAGCGCCGCGATGCGCTTCATCGCACGCACATCGGTGTCGAAGATGGCGGCGCGGTGGCTGGGGAGCTCGGCAAGCTCGCTCACCGGCGTACCGGTGTGGATGACGCCACCGTGCGCGAGAAGATCGGCCGCCATCGCGTCAACGATGGCCTGACTGCCGCCGATCGGGATCGGCCAGCCGCGCGCGTGCGCATAGGTGCCGAGCGACAGAGCCACCCCGGCCGTCGAGAGACTCGGCATCGGCAGAATCGCGTGGGCCGCGACACCGGTGAGCATCGCGGGGGCCTCTTCTCCGCGGAAGCGCGTGTTCCAGAGGCCACTGCCCTGCTCGAGGGCGCGCAGTCCGAAGCGGACGGCCGTGATCGGATTCCTCGGGACGCGCAGCAGGGTGTTGCCGGTGAACTGGCCAACCTCATCCGCGTGCTCCACGAGCGGTTGGAACAGTCGCGACCAGGCGGGCCCATCAGCCCCGAGTGAGCGAACGGTGCGAGAGAGGTCGTGCCAGGCGAGGCCGGCGCGACCGCCGTCGAGCGGGTGGCCGTACGAGAGTTCTGGCAGCACGAGCTCGATGCGGTTGTGCAGGCCGAAACGCTGGAAGAACTCCGACGCGAGGGCCATGGGGTGCACGGCCGAGCAGATGTCGTGGTGGAAGCCGGGCAGGGTCAGCTCGGCGGTGCGGGCTCCCCCGCCGATGGTGTCCGCCTGCTCGTAGACGGCGACGCTGAGGCCCGCCCGGGCGAGGGTCACCGCGGCGGCCAGCCCGTTGGGGCCAGCGCCGACGATAACGGCGTCGAACTCGGTCATCGCTTCCTGAACAGAAGGAACGCGGCGGTCGCGGCGAGCGCGCCCACCCCCGCGACGACAGCACGACGGTGATCGATTGCCCAGGTGGCCGGGGAACCCGACGACGCCTGGTCGCTGAACAGACCGCGCGCGCCACGGTCACCGGAGACCGGTTCGTAGAGGTTGGTCGGGAGCATGGGCTCTTTCGTCTCTGGTGACTGCTGACCGGAGTACCCGGTGCGAGCAAGGTACCAGTCGGCGAACGGTGCTGCGATGCGGTTGCCGATGATGGTCACGTAGGTCATCTCGCCTACCCACGTCACCCGACGGCGGGTCTTGACCACCCGCGAGACGGCGAGCGCGCCAACCTCGGGCTCGAAGATCGGCGGAACCGGCTGCGGGTGCTCGGGCAGCTGGGACTTCACCCAGTTGAACTGAATCGTATTGAGAGCAGGCATGTCGACCATCGAGATCGACACGGCGCTCTTGTTGTGCTTCAGCTCGGTGATCACCGACTCGGTGAAGCCCTTGATGGCGTGTTTCGAACCGCAGTACGCCGCCTGCAGCGGGATTCCCCGGTGCGCGAGGGCAGAACCGATCTGGATGACGTGGCCGCTATTGCGCCCCGTCATGCGCGAGAGCGCCGCGCGCGTTCCATTCACGACCCCGAAGTAGTTGACCATGGTGGCGCGCTCGAAGTCCTCGGGGGCGGTGGAGAGAAACTCGCTGAACACGCCCGCCATGGCGTTGTTCACCCACAACTCGATCGGGCCGAGCTCAGCCTCGATCTGGGTCGCGGCGGCCTCGACGGCCTCGCGATCAGTCACATCGGTAGCGATGCCGAGGGCGCGGCGACCGCGGTTACGGATGTCGCGCTCGGTGCCCCGCAGCCCGTCTTCTCCGCGGGCGAGCACGGCGACATCCCATCCGTCTTCGGCAAGCTGCCGAGAGATGGCGCGGCCGAGCCCCGCACTGCCGCCGGTGACCACCGCGACGCTCATGCGCGACCCTCCGCGATGAAGGCGAGGCGGCGCAGCGTCTCGACATTGCGCGGGTGCAAAAAGAGGTCGAGCAGAATGTGCGGCAGCACGCTCGCCGGGCCCTTCTGCGCCTTCTCCTGGATGCGCACGACGCATCCCGTCTTCGTCGGCTTCGCCTCGATCGTCACGAGAGCCTCCCCCACCGGCCAGCCCTTGGGGCTGATAACAGCCCGGCGCGGTGGATCCCACTCGCGCACCACCGTCTCATCGTTGAGCAGCGCCGGCCAGACGCCGAAGGAGTGGTGCAGCTTCGCCCCGACGGCGGGCCAGTGCTCATCGACACTGCGCATGCGGGACGACCCGACTACCCACGTGGGAAACAGCCAGCCGTCGGCGAGCACATCGAAGACATCCTGAGGACTGCACGCCATGGCGCGAACGTTAGAAGACACGTCTTGACGCTAAGCCGCGAAGCTGAGACTGGCGGGGGCTTGCGCTCTAGCGATCTTTACGAAACAGCTGCCGCAGCCAGGTGCGCAGTCGGGCAGTCTGCCGATCGGTGAACTCGTTCGAGAGCGAGAAGGCCTCGGCCGAGGGACTCGCCCCCGCGTTGATCGCCGCTATCGCCTCGAGCGCGCGCTTCTCGTTATCGTCGGGCATGTGACCATTCTCGCCTCCCGCCTGCGTCGCGTGCTGTTCACCTGCCGTTTGCCGGGGCGATGAATCATCGCAGGGTGCCACCCGCCCTAGATTCCGCCCCTGGTCTGCTTCTCGCGTCCGATAGGGCGGCGGAGCCGCGCACCCTCCTCGACATTCTGCGCGAGACGACGGCGCGCTTTCCCGACGCCTCTGCGCTCGATGACGGGCTCGGCGCACTCAGCTACCGCGAGCTGATGGCGCAGGTGATCCGCACCGCCGCGCGCCTCAACTCCGCCGGGGTGCGGCGCGGTGACCGGGTCGGCATTCGCATGCCCTCGGGCTCACGCGAGCTCTACATCTCGATTCTCGGCATCATCGCGGCGGGCGCGGCCTACGTTCCCGTCGACGCGGACGACCCGCAGGAGCGCGCCGACCTCGTCTTCGGCGAAGCCGAGGTGCGCGGCATCATCGAAGCGGACGGCGCGTTTCGGCTGACCTCCACCGACCTCAGCGTGGTGTTCAGCGATGGGGATGACGGCCTCTTCGCCGGTCTTCCCCCGCACCCGAGCACCGCATCCATGCCGATTATTCAGGCGCCGCGCCCCGAGGATGACGCGTGGGTCATCTTCACCTCCGGCTCCACCGGCACGCCGAAGGGCGTGGCCGTCAGCCACCGCTCTGCTGCGGCCTTCGTCGACGCCGAGGCGCGCCTCTTTCTCACCGACGAGCCTCTCGGCCCCGACGACCGCGTGCTCGCCGGCCTCTCGGTCGCCTTCGATGCGTCATGCGAAGAGATGTGGCTCGCCTGGCGGCACGGTGCCTGCCTCGTGCCTGCGCCGCGATCCCTCGTGCGCAGTGGCATGGACCTCGGCCCGTGGCTGACCGCCCGCGGCATCACCGTGGTCTCCACTGTTCCGACGCTCGCCTCGCTCTGGCCCGCCGAGTCGCTCGAGAGTGTGCGCCTGCTCATCTTCGGCGGCGAGGCCTGCCCGCCCGACCTCGCCGAGCGTCTCGCTGTTGATGGCCGCGAGGTGTGGAACACCTACGGGCCCACCGAGGCAACAGTCGTCGCCTGTGCGGCGCGCCTCGACGGAACCGCGCCGATCCGGATTGGCCTGCCGCTCGACGGCTGGAACCTCGCCGTCGTGGACGCCGCGGGCACCCCGGTCGCCGAGGGCGAGGTCGGTGAGCTCATCATCGGCGGAGTGGGCCTCGCGCGTTACCTCGACCCGGCGAAGGACGCTGAGAAGTACGCACCGCACGCGCAGCTCGGCTGGGACCGCGCCTACCGCAGCGGTGATCTCGTGCGCTTCGAAGCGGCCGGACTCGTATTCCAGGGTCGCGCCGACGACCAGGTCAAAGTCGGTGGACGCCGCATCGAGCTGGGCGAGATCGAGGCGGCACTGCAGACCCTTCCCGGCGTCACCGGCGCGGCGGTAGCCGTACGACAGACGGATGCTGGCAACACCGTTCTTGTCGGCTACCTCGAGGCGTCAGCCGACTTCGACCTCGCTGCGGCGACGGTCGCCCTGCGCGAGCAGCTGCCCGCCGCGCTCGTGCCCGTGCTGGCGCGCGTCGACGAGCTGCCCGTGCGCACCTCGGGCAAGGTCGACCGCGCCGCGCTGCCGTGGCCGCTCGCCGGCTTCGTCGAGGGCACATCGGGGCTGGAACCCCGCGCAGAGCGGCTGGCGCAGCAGTGGCAGTCGGTTCTCGGAATCCCCGTCACCGAGCTCTCAGCCAACTTCTTCGACCTCGGCGGCGGTTCGCTCGCCGCCGCGCAGCTTGTGGCGCGCATCCGCGAGGACGACCCGGAGTTCACCGTGGCTGAGGTGTACACCCACCCGCGGCTCGGATCCATGGTGGATGCCCTCGCCGCCCGCGTGCCGTCGCAGCATGACGCCACCGAGTTTCACCACGTCGCTCCCACCCCGCGGCGGATGCAGTGGCTGCAGACGCTGCTCGGCGTTCCGCTCTACGCGCTCAGCGGGGTGCGGTGGGTGCTGTACCTGCTCGCGGCGAGCGCCGTGCTTGTTCCGCTGGGAAGCTTCGACGTGCTGCCGACTGTGAGCATTGCACCCCTCATCCTCGGTCTCGTCGTCTTCGTTACCCCGATCGGGCGCATGGCCATCGCGGTCGCCTGCGCTCGAGTTCTGCTTATGGGCGTGCGCGCCGGGGACTACCCGCGCGGCGGCAGCGTGCATCTTCGGCTCTGGCTTGCGGAGCAGGCGGCTCGTCTGGTCGGCGCGGTGAGCCTCGCCGGCGCACCCTGGATCACCTATTACGCGCGGGCTCTCGGTGCCACGATCGGTCGCGATGTCGACTTGCACACCCTGCCGCCGATCACCGGCATGCTGACGATCGGATCCGGCGCCTCCGTCGAGCCGGAGGTCGATCTCAGCGGCTACTGGATCGATGGCGACATTCTGCGTGTCGGCGCCATCCGCATCGGCGCACACAGCTCGATCGGTGCCCGCAGCACACTGCTGCCGGGCACCCGCGTCGGCAAGCACGCCGAGATCGCCCCGGGTTCGGCGGTGTTCGGCCGAGTTCCCGCCGGTCAGCTCTGGGCGGGCTCCCCGGCGCAACGTGCGGGCCGCAGCACGGCGTGGTGGCCTCAGCAGCGTCCAGCCCCGGCACGGCGCTGGCTCGCGGCCTTTGGCGCGTCATCCGTCGGCCTGTCGCTGCTGCCCGTGATCGCCCTGCTCAGCGGCGCCGGTGTGATCGCACTCGCCATCCGCGACTCCGCCACCGCAAGCGATGTGGCCTGGCGCGCGCTTGGCGCACTCGCGCCGGCGACGCTCGTCGCAGGGCTGGTGCTCGCGGGCCTCGTCGTCGTCACCGTGCGGCTTCTCTCCATCGGACTGCACGAGGGGGTGTTCCCGGTGCGCAGCCGCATCGGCTGGCAGGTGTGGAGCACCGAGCGCTTGCTCGACCTCGCGCGCACGATCCTGTTCCCTCTCTACGCGAGCCTGTTCACCCCGGTCTGGCTGCGACTGCTCGGCGCCAAGGTCGGACGCGACGTGGAGGCGAGCACCGTGCTGCTCGTGCCGTCGATGACGACCATTCGCGACGGCGCCTTCCTCGCCGACGACACCATGATCGGCAGCTACGAGCTCGGCGGTGGATGGCTGCGGCTCGGCCGTGCCGACATCGGCAAGCGCGCCTTCCTCGGCAACTCGGGCATGGCGGCCGCGGGCCACACCGTGCCCAAGGACGGCCTCGTGGCCGTGCTCTCCGCCGCCCCCGCGAAGTCGAAGGCGGGATCGTCGTGGCTCGGCTCCCCCGCGGTGCGATTGCGACGCACCGTTGCGGCGGCCGACGAGGGCCGCACCTTCCGTCCGCATCCGGGTCTTCGTGTCGCACGGGTGCTGTGGGAGCTGTGCCGCGTCGTCCCCGTGATCGTCACCTGCGGCATCGGCCTCGGGGTGCTGTTCACCCTCGGCGCCCTCACCCAGCTCTACGGTCCCGTCGTCGCTACCCTTCTCAGCGGACTCGTGATGATGGCCGCCGGCGCGGTTGCCGCCGCGATCAGCACGGCGGCGAAGTGGATCATCGTCGGCCGCATCCGCGTTGCAGAGCACCCACTGTGGTCCTCCTTCGTCTGGCGCTCGGAGGTGGCTGACACCTTCGTTGAGATGGTGGCGGCACCGTGGTTCGCCGAGGCCGCTGCCGGCACGCCCGCGCTGACCCTCTGGCTTCGCAGTCTCGGCGCGACCATCGGTCGTGGCGTGTGGTGCGACACCTACTGGCTGCCCGAGCCCGATCTCGCCACCCTCGGCGACGGTTCGACCGTCAACCGGGGCTGCGTTGTGCAAACGCACCTGTTCCATGATCGAATCATGAGCATGGACACGGTGACCCTCGACGCGGGAGCGACGCTTGGGCCGCACAGCGTCATCCTTCCTGCGGCCCGCATCGGCGCGCATGGCACGGTCGGCCCGGCGTCGCTCGTCATGCGCGGCGAGTTGGTGCCCGTCGGCAGCCGCTGGAGCGGCAACCCCATCGGACCGTGGCGTGAGGTGACCTTCGCGGACTACCACGCGAAGAGATCGTGACCGGCCGCGACCCCTACGTTCCACGCAGCGGCAACCCTGGCTACGGCGTCGACTCCTACGAACTCGACCTGCGCTATCGCGTGGCGACCAACCGCCTGGAGGGAACCGCGGTCATCACCGCGACGACCACCGCTGCGCTGACGAGCATCGTGCTCGACCTCTCGCGCCTGCAGGTGACGAAGGTCAAGCTGCAGGGAGCTCGCAACCCGCGATTCAGCCAGACCGCCAACAAGCTGACCATCGCCGCCGCGGTCGCCGTCGACACCACCTTCATACTCACCATCGACTACGCGGGATCCCCCGTTCCCCGCCCCAGCCAGTGGGGACCGGTGGGATGGGAGGAGCTGGAGGACGGCGTACTCGTCGCCGCCCAGCCCACCGGCGCTCCATCGTGGTACCCCTGCAACGACGACGTCGCCGACAAGGCGACCTACGACATCCGGCTCGCCACGGAGCAGGCCTACACGGTCGTCTGCAACGGCGTACTCGCCGACCACCGGGTCGTCGCAGGGCGCGGCCACTGGCACTACGTGCAGCAGGAGCCGACCGCCACCTACCTCGCCACCGTGCAGATCGGCCGCTACGAGCGCGAGCAGACCGCCTTCGACACGGTGCCCGGTGTCATCGCCTACCCGAAGGCCATCGAGAGCCGGGTGCGCGCCGACTTCGCCCCCGTCGGCTCCATGATGGCGACCTTCGCCGAGCTCTTCGGCCCCTACCCCTTCGGCAGCTACACGATCGTCATTACCGCCGACGACCTCGAGATTCCGCTCGAGTCGCAGGCTCTCGCCACCTTCGGCGCCAACCACGCCGACGGCCACGGCGGGGCCGAGCGCCTCATCGCCCACGAGCTCGCGCACCAGTGGTTCGGCAACAGCGTCGGGGTCGCGAGCTGGCAGCACATCTGGCTCAACGAGGGCTTCGCCTGCTACGCCGAATGGCTCTGGTCAGAGCGCAAGGGTGGACCGACCGCCGACACCATGGCGCAGCAGTATCGGCGCGGTCTCGTCGCCCAGGCGAAGGACCTCGTGCTCAGCGACCCCGGCCCGGCGCTCATGTTCGACGACCGTGTGTACAAGCGCGGCGCTCTCACCCTGCACGCGTTGCGGCGCACCATCGGCGACGTCGCGTTCTTCGATCTACTGCGTGCGTGGGCTGCACAGCGGCGCTTCGGCACGGCCACCACCGCGGACTTCCGCGAGCTTGCGGCAACTTTCAGCGCGGCACCGCTCGACGCACTTTTCGACAGCTGGCTCGTCGGCACTACGGTGCCGCGACTGCCACACTGACTCGCACGCCGGCGCTCAGCTCGACCTCGCTGAGGTCATAGCGCGTTGGCGCGTCGTCGACCCAGCCACGGGCGCCGTCGATCACGACGTGCGTTGGATCAACCCGCAGGCCGCGGCCGTCGGCCTTGAGAATCGCCTCGGTGCGCGTCCACCTCTGCAGCGAGGCGTGACCGGTGAGCGACTTGATGTCGGCCAGCACCTCGGCCCGCGGGGATGGGGCCTCGACATCTATTCCGACGGGACGATCGGATGCGGCCGCCACCACCACATCCGCCCCATGCGTCAGGCTGAGGTGCAGCCCCGATCCCGGCGCAACCGGGCGGCCGTGCGGCCCCCCGCAGTCGGGGCAGATGGCCGTGAGCTGCACGTCGGCGAGCGCGACGCCCGTCAGCTCGGCGACCAGCTGCCGCAGCAGGAGGCGGCCGGCGAGAAAGGCGCTCTGCCGATTCGAAGCTGTCGACTCATAGCGCTCCCGCTCGGCAGCGGACAGAGTCGCGATCGCCAGCTGTCGCGTGCGCTCGTCGAGTGCGGGGCGAATCCAGCGCAGCGTTGGCGCGCTCAGCGTTTGGCCGCCTCGGCGCGTCGCTTCAGGCGCGCTTCTTCTTCGGCCGCTGACTGCTCCGGGGTCAGTGCCGTGCCGCCGAGATGCCGAGGCTGCCACCACTGCCCGGTGCCATCGAGGGGGAAGGCCTCTTGGGCCGTGACGAGCAGGGACTCCATCTCGGCCTTGAGACGCGCAGTCTCGGCAACCGGGTCGCCGCTCACGGTCATCGGCTCCCCGACGACAATGATGATCGGCGCGCGAAAGCGGTCGCGCATGGTGGTCTTGTGGCCTTTGGTCATGAGGCGCTGTCCGCCCCAGATGGCAATCGGCACGAGGGGCACGCCCGCCTCTGCGGCGAGACGCGCGGCTCCCGTTTTCAGGTCGCGGATCGTGAAGGACGCACTCACCCCGGCCTCGGGGAAGACGCCGATCAGCTCCCCCGCCTGCAGGGCGGTGACAGCCGCAGCATAGGCGCCCGCGCCCGCCTTCATATCGACCGAGATGTGCTTCATGTTGCGCATGAGCGCCCCCACGGGCTTCTTGTCGAAGACCGGCTTCTTGGCCATGAAACGGATGCGGCGACGGTTGTGCAGCCAGGTCACCCACTCAACGAGCGCGAACTCCATATAGCCGAAGTGGGTCATCGCGACGACGGCGCCGCCCTCGTCGGGAAGGTGCTCTGCACCGATGACTACTGGCTTCAGGCCAAGGGCGCCGAAGAAGGCGCGCCCCACGGCGATCGCGCCCGTATATATCGGCTCGTTGCGGTACTTCATGCGCACAGCATAGAAGAAGGTTCTGAGCGAACCGTCTTGCTAGCGTTGGCCCATGAAGCGACGCACCCTGCTCATCTCCGGTATTGCGGGCGCTACCGCGGTCGTACTGGGCGGCGGCACGGTTCTCGTCGCTACCGCCAAAGCCGATGCTGACGCACACGCCGACTACGACAAGGCGGTGGATGCCCACGCGGCCGCGATCGCCGCTTTCAACACCGCACAGCGCAACCTCAACGACGCCCAGTTGCGCGCCGCCGATCTGGCGCAGACGGCCCGACCCGTTGCTGGCATCGACCCCGCCCGGCTCGACGATGCAACGACCGCCACTGCCCTCGTAGACGCGGTCGCGGCACTCGCGACCGCTGCCGCCCTGACCGACACCGAGGGGGTATTCACCGCGCCCGAGGCGCTGCAGGCAATGCTGGTGCCGAAAACCACAGCTCCCGCCGACCGAGCCAAGCTCGGTACTGCTGCCGCCGACCTGCGCGGCACGAGCAAGAAGCTCGCCACCCAGACCAACACCCTGACCACCGAGACGGCGGCGATCACCACCGCCATAGCCGACACGGATGCCGCCACGAGCGCCCTTGCCGCTTCCGCCTACCGACACGGGTCGGCCACCGCGCCCCCCGACCGCGCCTCGGCCGACGCCATCGCCGCGTACACGGCCGCCGTCACCGCACTGGACGCTCCTGCAGCAGATGCCAACCTCGCCGCTCTCGTGCTCGCCTATCGCGATGCCTGGAACGCAGCTGTCGCTTCCGATGCCGCCGCCCGCTCCACCACCGGCGCGGCCGCCGCCACCTACATCAACGGTGTGCTCATCGTGAACAAGACCTACGGGTTGCCGAGCACTTTTGGCAACGGGCTCACCACCGACACGTCGAACGCCTTCGCCGCAATGCAGGCGGCCGGCGCAGCCGCGGGCCACAATATCTACATTTCCAGCGGCTTTCGCTCGTTCTCTGCGCAGACCAACGTCTATAACAAGTACAAGGCCAACGAGGGCCAGGATGGTGCCGACAAGCACTCTGCACGACCCGGCCACAGCGAGCACCAGTCGGGTCTCGCCTTCGACCTCAACTCCATCACCCAGGCATTCGGCTCCACGCCCGAGGGCATTTGGACAGCGCAGAACGCGCACCTCTACGGCTTCATTGTGCGCTATCCGCAGGGCAAGGAAGGCGTCACCGGCTACATCTGGGAGCCGTGGCACCTGCGCTACCTCGGGGTCGACCTCGCGACGACCCTGTACACCAACGGGCAGACGCTCGAGGAATATCTCGGGGTCACGTCGGTATACAGCTGATACCCCCTCAACTGGGTCAAGACTCGACTCCCCTTCGCTCGTTAGCGTGGAGAAATAATCACCTAGCCCTGCGGTCCTAGCCGCAATACCCGATTGAGTACACCCGAATGAACTCGACTTCTGTCATTGATCCTGCGCGCCGAAGAATGGTTCGCCGCGCGTCAATCGCCACGGTCCTCGTTGTGTTGACATCGACCTTTATTGGCCTGACAGGAATCGGCCTCGGCGGTAGCCCCGCGCCCGCGAGCGCTGCCGTCTTCGACGCCGCCGCGTACCCACTCAAGTTCAACTCGGCGAACCGGGTGGCCATCTCTCCCTCCGGCGCCACCGGCACCACAGCCGGAGACGTACTGAGGTACAACGGCGTCGCAACCATCGATGGCACCGTAATCGACGCCGTCGTTCGTGTCGTCGCCATCAACGCGGCCACCATTACCAAACTGGATGATGGCGGCGCCGTCACCTCGTCGCCGCCCGGTTCAGCTCAGACCGTCGGCGATCTCCTGCTCACCGACGTGGGCACAACTGCCGCCGGTTCCGTCACGCTCGAGGTCAGCTTCTTCGAGGGCGGCACGTACACCGGATCCGGCTCTGGTGTGCCCGTCACGCTCGCGAACGTGAAGCTCAACACCTATGACATTGACTCGGGTGGAGTTAACCGTCAGTACGTCGACTTCCGTGGTTTTCAGAGCTACCTCACCTACACCGGAGCTGCGCCCAACGGTGTGACCATCTCCAACCAGAGTGACGGGTATGTGCGCTTTGAGGCTGCGACGTCTGCAGCGGCGACAGCGACAACCGGCTCATACTCGTGGTCTCGGGTTCAGGTCAACTTCGACCGCACCAGCACCATGCAGGTTCGCATGGGAGTTCTCGCCAGTGGCGGCGGATATTTCGCGCTCGACTTCAGCGCTGGCGGCATCTGGACCACTGACGGCACCACGCCCGTTGTTCCGACCAGCGGAAGCAACCCGAACAACCGTCCGCCGACGACTGCGGATGTGTCGCTCCTCCGCGCCACGGTCAACAACTCGACGGTACTCACGGCAGCGGACTTCCCGTACTCCGACCTCGATAGCAACGCGATGGCGTCCGTTCGGGTCGTCACCGTTCCTAGCGCGACCGACGCTGCCCTCGAGTACTTCAACGGAACCAGCTGGCAGACCGTTACTGACGGCTTCGTGATCTCGACCAGTGACCTCGACCTCGGCAAGTTGCGGATCACTCCGATCACGCCGTCGGGCAGCTTCACCTTCCAGGTCAACGACGGTCTCGCCTACAGCGGCACGTCCACGCTGAGCTACACCTCGCCCCCGAACGCCCAGACGATCACCTTCGCGAACCCGGGAACACGTGCGCCCGGCGCGACGATCGTCTCGGGCGCGACGGCCAGCTCTGGCCTCACCCCGACCCTGACGAGCCTCACGCCGTCGGTGTGCACCGTCTCTGGACTCAGCATCCTCACGTCGGCGCTGCCCAGCGGTACCTCCACGGCGATCTGCGTCATCACCGCCACCCAGGAGGGTGACGCGACCTACGGCCGCGCCGACGCGGTGACCCAGCAGTTCTCTGTCAGCTCCCTTCTCGCGCAGACGATTACATTTGACGACCCGGGAGATCGCGCCTTCAGCACAACGGCGATCGTTTCCGGTGCCGCAGCGACCCCATCCGGGCTGCCCGTGACGCTGAGTTCTCTCACGCCGTCGGTCTGCACGGTCAGCGGCGGCTCGATTACCCCGGTCACCCCGGGCGTGTGCAGCGTGCGCGCCACGCAGGCCGGCAACTCCACCTACGCGGCCGCGCCACCGGTCACCCAGACCTTCACGCTGACCCCTGCGGTGCAGACCATCACCTTTGCGCAGCCGGCCGACCAGCTGCTAGTCGATGGGTCTCTTGTGGTTGCCCCCTCCGCGAGCTCCGGGCTCACCACCGCACTCACCGCTGACACCCCGGCAACATGCTCGGTCAGCGGTAAGAGCATCACCTTCCTCGCCGTGGGTGTGTGCACTGTCACAGCAAGCCAGGCGGGCGACTCCACCTACGCCGCAGCCGCACCCGTCACACGCTCGTTTGCTATCGGGTTCAAGTCGCAGACGATCACCTTTGCCCAGCCCGTGGACCAGGCGATGAATGGCGGTCCGCTCGTCGTTGCGCCAACCGCAAGCTCTGGACTTACCCCCGTGCTGACCTCCAGCACCCCCACGATCTGCTCGGTGTCGGGCATGAGCATTTCCTTCGTCGGAGCCGGAGTCTGCACGATCGACGCGAACCAGCCGGGTGACGCGGCCTACGCACCAGCTGACCCCGTCAGCCGCTCCTTCGATATCAGCGCCGTGGCTCAGACCATTGCCTTCTCGGCACCCGCCGACCGGCTGATCAGCGATGGGTCGCTGGTCGTCACCCCCACCGCGAGCTCCGGTCTCACCCCCGTGTTGACGTCGGACACCCCCACCGTGTGCAGCGTGTCTGGATTCACGATCTCCTTCATCGCCACGGGTGAGTGCACGGTCACCGCGAGCCAGACGGGCAACAGCACGTATTCTGCGGCGACCCCCGTCAGCCACTCCTTCGATATCGCTCTACTCGGGCAAACGATCACCTACCCGCAGCCGGTAGACGTATCTCTCGGCGACCCGGCGGTGACACTCGTGGCCACAACGGATGCCACCGGCCTCACGACGACGCTGACGTCCAGCACTCCGGCCGTCTGCACCGTCACCGGGCACACCGTCTCGTTCGTCTCGCCCGGACTCTGCACCGTGACGGCAGCTCAGGCAGGTGACGCGACCCACAACGCAGCGACCTCCGTAGCACGGTCATTCCGAGTGATCGAGATCACCACGAAGACAATGACCCCCATGGATCGCGGCCAGGCCGTCAGCCGTCAGCTCGCCGTCGCCGGCGCTGCCGGCGGTGGCACGTGGTCGGTTACCTCAGCATTGCCTGCAGGCTTGGTTCTCGACGCAGCGACGGGCACGGTGAGCGGCACCCCGACTGAGACCTTCACCGGCAACCGTACCTTCGTCTACACCGAAAATGGGGTGGACCACGAGGTGACCATCCTTCTCGACATTCGTGCTGCTGATCTGCAACTTCTCGCGCACACGGGTGTCGACGTGAATCTGCCCGTGGCGGCAGCGCTCCTGCTTCTGCTTATCGGGGGCGTTGCTCTCGGTTTCGGGGCACGCGCCCGCCGCCGTAGGAGCTAACTTTCAGAGCGGTGCCCGCTGCGGTGTGATCTAGATAGACTCCCTCCGTGAGCGGCACCGACAGTTACCCTGAAGCAGCGGACCAGCCACGCACACCAGCCTCACCTCCCCCGCGTGGCATTGAGCCCGAGGGCGCCAGCTACGGCCCGCCCCCGCCGCCTGACTTCGGCTTCGTTGCACAGCAGCATGAAGCCTCCCCTCACGCTGTCGCTGACCACGCCCCCGCGTCAGCGTGGGGGCCACCCGACCTACCGCCGCAGGGTAAATCGCGACCGTGGGCTATCGCCGCAATCGTCGCGGTGATTGTCGGCGTGCTGATTGCGCTCCTCTGGCTGGTCGCGGCTGGGATCGGCAGCATCCTCAGCCTTGACCGCGATCCCGGCGAGGCAGCGCCGACATCCGAGACCGACAACTCCGGCCAGAGCGACCCCGGCAGTGACTCTGCGCCTGGCTCTGACTCGGTCGAAGCGTCGCTGCAGGCAAAGATCGACGAGTACAAGACAGCTCGAGACACCGGCACGCTCTGGGCCACGATTCCCGACACGGAATACAACCGCACGGCTCTGAGCGCGTTCCTTTACCTGCTCACCGACCTGAAGATCGCGGCGAGTTTCGGCGGTGACACGTCGGACTACCTGGATCGGGCAGATGAGCTAGAGCGAAAGCTGCAGAACCAGGAGCCCCTTGGCACCGACATAACCATCAAGCTCAGTGATCGCACCTTCACCTACGACGGAGACACCGGCGAGGGCGGATACACAGACAACTGAGCCGCGGCTACGGAACGATGTGGCCAGCCGCGCGGAACAGCTCATACCACTCCGCCCGGGTCAGCGGCAGATCGGAGCCCTGCGCTGCACCGGCAACCCGCTCGGGAGTGGTGGTGCCGAGCACTACCTGCATCTGCGCGGGGTGCCGCGTGATCCACGCCGTCGCGATCGCGATCGCGGGAACACCGTACTGCGCGGCAAGTCGATCGATGACCGCGTTGAGCTCTGGGTAGTCATCGGAGCCGAGGAAGGTGCCGGTGAAGAAGCCAGCCTGAAACGGTGACCACGCCTGCACGGTGATGTCGTTGAGGCGGCAGTAGTCGACGATCCCGCCGCCGTCGAGAGTCACCGACTGCTGCTCGGCGACCATGTTCGCCGAGACGCCCTGCGTGACGATCGGTGCGTGGGTGATCGAGAGCTGCAGCTGGTTCGCCACGATGGGCTGCGTGACGTACTTGCGCAGCAGGTCGATCTGACGCGGCGTGTGGTTGGAGACGCCGAAGGCACGAACCTTGCCCGACGACTCGAGCTCGTCGAATGCCCGCGCCACCTCGGCTGGCTCGACCAGGGCGTCGGGGCGGTGCAGCAGCAGCACGTCGATGCGGTCGGTGCCGAGGGCCCTGAGAGACCCCTCCACCGACTCGATGAGGTGCTCGTATGAGAAGTCGAAGTACGGCCCCTCGCGCACGATGCCAGCCTTGGTCTGAATCGTCAGCTCGTCGCGCTGCGAGGGGGTCAGCTGCATGGCGTCGGCGAAGCGCTGCTCGCAGCCGTGCAGGTCGTCGCCGTACACATCGGCGTGATCGATGAAGTCGATGCCGGCGTCGCGGGCGGTGCGTACGAGCTCACGCACCTCGTCATCCGTCTTCGATCCGATGCGCATGACGCCGAGCACAACGTTGGGGGCGACGATATCGGTTCCGGGCAGAGTGAAAGTCTTCATGGGTACACGCTAGGCAGGTCAGCGACGGAAGGCTAGTTTGCGGTGCTGGGTTCTCAGCGCTGCCGCTAGTCGGCCTCCCACCCTCGATGCTATTGGTCCTCGGTGGGCGGCGTGATGACGACCGGAGAGCCCTCAGGGAGGTCGAGTGACTGGACTCGCACCTGACCGATGAGGCCCCACAGCACACTCGTGTCGGTGACGCTCATGTTCTCGAGGGTGTCGTCGCCGCCGAGGAAGAGCGGCACCTCGTACTCAATGCACTCGTCGAATCCGAGCGCGGCGGCAAAGCCGTTCGCCGCCCGCCACGCAGCGAACGCTTCGGCTTCGAGCGCCTCTTCGATCGCTCCGTCCTGCAGTGCGGCCCCGAACTCTCTCGGGGTAGCCGCCTCGTAGATGGTGCCGGTGCCGAGGTCGGCGATATGGATGAGGACCTCGCCCCACGTGCCGTCCGGGTTGCCATTGCGAAGGCTCACCAGCTGTCGGCCTCTCCAGTCGAACGCGACGACGCCGGCATCGGGGTCGGCAATCTCCGGGAAAGCGTCTCGCACCAGTTCAGTGAACTCGGGACCCGTTGACGCATCATGGAAGCGGATCAAGCCCTGGTTGAAAGAACGCCCGCAGTATCCGGCATCCGCGAGAGCGGACGGGAAGTTCGCGGGAACGTATGCTCCGCCAGCGTTGTCGACGGTGGGGTCCACGGTGAGGGGCATGGTTTCTCCTTCAGCAATCGATCGATTGAAGATGGCTCACCTTACAGGAGAAGCGAATCCGGTAACGGCGTAGCGCCTTGTTACCTTCGCACCACTGACCGTCGCTAGTCCCTAGCCCGGCTGGGCAACCACCTAGCGTGGGGTTCGTTACCGTGGAGTAATGAGTAGTGAAGTTCAGAACGTGCTGGCGGCGTTGTCCACCATCTCGGACCCATGGCAGCCCCACCGGCTGACGAACATCAACGATTACGACGTGAAGGTCGTTAAGCTGCACGGCGAGTTTGTGTGGCACACGCACCCCGACACGGACGAACTGTTCCTCGTGCTCAGCGGCGAGCTGACGATTCAGCTCCGTGACCGCGATGTCGTTCTCGGGCCTCAGGACATCTTTGTCGTGCCCAAGGGCGTCGAGCACTGCACCAAGGCCGTGAACGAGGTTCAGGCGTTGTTGATCGAACCGCAGGGAACCGTGAATACTGGCGACGCTGGAGGGGACATGACTTCCCCCCTTCGCGAACTGGGCGACGTCCACCGCAATGGGGTGTGACGGATGCTGATTCGACACCGCGACCTCGAACCGTCGGTTGATCCGGATGCATACGTGGCCTCGTCCGCGGTGCTCGTCGGTGACGTTCGAGTCGCTGCCGGCGCTCGGGTACTCCATGGTGCGGTCCTCAGCGGTGAAGACGGGTTCGTATCCGTTGGAGAAGACACCGTCATTATGGAAAACGCGCTCGTGCGAGGTAGGGCTGCTCACCCCGCAGTGGTGGGATCGGCTGTCATGGTCGGACCCCACGCGCACATCAACGGCAGCACTGTCGAGGATGAGGCGTTCATCGCCACCGGGGCATCGCTCTTTCCAGGAAGCCTGATCGGTGCGGGCGCCGAAGTTCGAATCAACGGCGTCGTGCAGGTGAACACCACCATTGGCCCGGGCGCGATTGTGCCAATCGGCTGGGTCGCCGTGGGAGATCCTGCCCAGATCCTGCCTGCTGAACGCCATGACGACATCTGGGCCATTCAACGAGAACTCGATTTCGGTGGCACCGTCTACGGGGTCGGCAACGACGTGTCGATGCGTGACCTGATGCGGAGCCAGTCGCAGTTCTACGGGCACCACCGCGATGACGTCACACTCGATGAAGGCTGAGGACGGGGCTCGGTAACAAGCTCCCATGCCGCTACGTTCCGTCAGCGCGGCAGGCGCCCCATGGGACGCGGAAACGGGATCATCCACCAGAGCGGACTGCGCAGCGGCTTCGGATCCAGCGACCGCCATACGCGTCGATCGGCCAAGAATCGTCGCAGGTGAAATCCGCTCTCGAGCCAGCAAACGAGCGGTACGAACGGCAGCAGCATCGCCGGATTGCCGCGCTCAAAACCTCCGGGCGAGTTGAGGGTCACCGCCATCGTGAGTGCAACCGGAACGAGCGCCACGCCCAAAATCCCCCAGAGAGCGGCCGCCCACACCGAGAGCCGCGGGTCGAGCCGGTCGCGACTGTAGTCAGCCTCTGATCCGCGCACCGATTCGGAGGAGCGGTCAATCACCGTGCCAGTCTTTCACGGGCAGCTGCCGGAACGGCAGCGCACTGCACGCGCCTCCAGTTACGCAAGGGCTTCAGGCACTGAGCAGGGTATGGCTCATTGGGCTTATCACCACCGCTCAGATCCCGCCCGCTGAGAGCTGTTCGTGGCGGCGCGCTTGCAGCTCGCGCACGGCACGGTAACGAACATCGTGTCCGCACCCCTCCGCAAGCTCGACGAACCCGACCGCACCGCGCTCGCGCTGCGACTCGCCGGAGGTGACGATACTCAAAACTGAGCAAGCTAGCCGCGCACCGGAAACTGTCGCGCGAGCTCGACGACGATCCCCTTCTCGTCGCCAGGGTTGCGCGCGTCGTACCAGAGCTGCGTCTCCTGTCCCTCGACGACCGGGTTCGCCTGCTGAATGATCATCATGCGCTGCACCCACCGCTCGGTGCCCTGCAGGTCAACGAAGCGAAAGGTCACGGTCGTGAGAATGCGGGCGCTCTCCCGAAAGAAGTCGTAGCCCTTGTCGGTGACCGTTGCCGTCGTCAGCGTGCCCGTGCGCATCGTCTGCAGGTCTCGCGCCTCCTGCGCTCGACGGCCAGAGGCGGCGCGCACCCCAAGTAGCAGGAAGAGCAATCCGAGCGCGAGCAGGGCCACGCCGATCACCAACGGCAGACCGGATGATGCGGCAAGAAGCACACCGGAGCCCGCTCCCAGCAGCGCAGCCGCAGCCCCATAGCCGATACCGATGTCGGCGCGACGCAGAACAGTCCACGACCAGACGATACTCGCGAGAATGGTGAGCGGCATCCCGATGACGATGCCCACCACCGCGAGCGCCGGCGGGTCGTACTCGAAGAGGCTGAGGGTGGTCCAGCCGTAGCCGAGGGCGATCCCGCCGATCAGCAAGAGAACCACCAGGATGATGACACGGGCGGTGCTCGGGCGCTTCGCCTTCGTGAGCTTGCGGGGCAGGGTCGGGTCGGTGAGGGCCATGGGTCTATTCAAGCGTGAGTGGTCCGCTTCGCGGGCTGTGTTTCTTGAGTCGGGCTGCGCCCCATCGGCACGGCCGCCAGATCGTGCGGTCGCTCGTCGGCGAGCCGACATCGCATAGCACGATCCGTCGGAACCGGCGCGATGGGGACCCCGCCTGATAAGTCCTCGGGAGCAAAGAAAAACGGCCGCCGAATGGCGACCGTTTTGCTTTGTCCGTCGGGCTGACAGGATTTGAACCTGCGACCCCTTGACCCCCAGTCAAGTGCGCTACCAAGCTGCGCCACAGCCCGTGACTTTTGGCATCCCGCGGGATGACAACTCGAAAAGCTTACCGTAGCCGGGAGCGCAGCGAAGGCCAGCTGGCGGCGAAACCCGGGTGCAGCGGAAGCTCATTGACCTCGTCGACTGGCACCCAGCGCAGGGCAATGCTTTCGGCATCCCCGATGATCGGTTCGAAACGCTCGGACGCCTCGACCACGACCGTCGTATACGACCAGTACCCAAGGTCAAGCACGCTCGTGAACAGTGTGGAGACGAGGCGTGCCGGAACCCCGGCCTCTTCGTTGGCCTCGCGCAATGCGCCAGCCTCCGCGGTCTCGCCCTGCTTGCGGGCTCCGCCGGGAAGCCCCCACGTTCCGCCGAAATGACTCCAGCCGACGCGGTGCTGCAACAGGATGCCCGCCTCGCGGTTCCAGATCAGCAGGCCCGCCGCGCCGTAGCGCCCCCAGAACTTCTCGCCGTCGGGTCCATACACCCACGCGTCTCCGGGGTCGCGCGTGACTCCAGGCGGCAGTGGTGGTGGTTTTTGCATGGTTCCTCCATTCTGCGCCCTCACGACCTGTCAACCCCCATCGCCGACGCAGTGAGCGGCGTACCGTCGAAAGCCCCACACAAGGAGAGCGAAATGACTACCGTCACTAAGTCCGTCGACGTCGATGTGCCCATCAGCACCGTCTACAACCAGTGGACGCAATTCGAGAGCTTCCCCGACTTCATGGGCGGGGTTGAGTCGGTCACGCAGGTCGACGACAAGAACACGCACTGGAAGGTCAGCATCGGCGGCGTCGAGCGGGAGTTCGATGCCGAGATCACCGAGCAGCACCCTGACGAGCGCGTCGCCTGGAACAGCGTGGACGGCAAGACCCACGCGGGAGTGGTGACCTTTCACCGGCTCGACGAGGCGAAAACCCGCATCACCGTGCAGATCGATTGGCAGCCGGAAGGTTTCGTCGAGACCGTCGGTTCCGTGGTCGGCATCGATGACCTACAGGTTGCGCGCGACCTCGACAAGTTCAAGGAGCTGATCGAGGCGCAGGGTGTCGAGGGTGGCGCGTGGCGCGGCAACATCGACCGTGCGCCCGATGCGAACGGGGTCTAGAGAAAAGCGGTTTCGACCACGGCCGGAGTTCCTTCCGGCACCGACACGATCGTCACGGCATCGCCCGGGGCGATCGTTCCGGTTTTCAGCACCTTGAGATAGGTGCCGAGCCGACCAGCCTCGAAGAAGCGCTTCACCCATCCCCGCTCGTCGTCGCCGCCCACCCAGCGAGCGAAGGTACCGCAGGGGGTGCGTGCAAGGGTGACCTCGACGAGAACGGTCTCCCCAATTCGCCACACCTCGCCCACGCGGGCCGCATTGACGTCGAAGCCCTCGATGCGCAGGTTTTCGCCGAACCAGCCCGCGGGCAGCTCTCGACCGAGTTCGCCCTCCCAGAACTCGGCGTCATCCTGCCCGTAGGCGTAGATGGCCTGGTCGATGCCGCCGTGGTGCTTGCGGTCGGCCTGCACGTCGCCGCGCAGGCCGTACTTGGTGACCTTGACCTTGCCCGGCTGCGGGCGCTTGTCTATTCCCGTCACACCGAAGTACCCCGAGTCCTTGCGGAGCTCGTGGACTATGCAGACGGCGGTGACGCTAGCCATTATGTGCGGCGCTGTCGCTTCTCACGGACACGCATGTTCACGTTGATCGGGGTGCCCTCAAAGCCGAAGATCTCGCGCAGGCGGCGCTGGATGAAACGGCGGTACTGCGGGTCGAGGAACCCTGTGGTGAACAGCACGAACGTCGGCGGGCGCGAAGCGGCCTGCGTACCGAAGAGGATGCGCGGCTGCTTTCCACCGCGCAGCGGGTGCGGGTGCTCCGCGACGAGCTCGGCGAGCAGGGCGTTGAACTTGCCCGTCGGGATGCGGGTGTCCCACGACTCCAGCGCGGTTTCGAGCGCGGGAACCAGCTTTTCCATGTGGCGGCCGGTCTTGGCCGAGATGTTGACGCGCGGAGCCCAGGTGACGTGGCTGAGGTCCTGCTCGATCTCACGTTCGAGCATGATGCGGCGCTCGTCGTCGAGAAGGTCCCACTTGTTGTAGGCGATGACGAGCGCGCGGCCCGACTCGAGCACCAGGTCGATGATCTTGAGGTCCTGCACCGAGATGGGCTCGGTGACGTCGAGCATGACGACGGCAACCTCCGCTTTCTCGAGCGCGGCCGTGGTGCGCAGCGTGGCGTAGAAGTCAGCGCCCTGGGCGAGGTGCACGCGACGGCGAATACCGGCGGTGTCGACGAAGCGCCAGAACTTGCCGCCGAGCTCAATCTGCTCGTCGACCGGGTCGCGGGTGGTGCCGGCGAGCTCGTTGACGACAACGCGCTCCTCACCGGCAGTCTTGTTGAGCAGCGAGGACTTGCCGACGTTCGGGCGGCCGAGGATGGCGACGCGGCGGGGTCCACCGACCTCCTCCTTGGCGACGGCCGAGATCTCAGGCAGCACGGTGAGCACGTGGTCGAGTAGGTCAGCGACGCCGCGTCCGTGCAGAGCGGACACCGGCCACGGGTTGCCGAGGCCGAGCGACCACAGCGAGGCGGCATCCGCCTCCTGGCGCACGTCATCCACCTTGTTGCCAACGAGAATCACGGGCTTCTTGGTCGAACGCAGCAAACGCACGACGTGCTCGTCGGTCGAGGTCGCACCAACGGTGGCGTCGACGACGAAGAGCACCGCGTCGGCGAGGTCGATAGCGATCTCTGCCTGGGCGGCGACGGAAGCGTTGATGCCCTTGGCGTCCGGCTCCCATCCGCCGGTGTCGACGATGGTGAAGCCGCGGTTGTTCCACTCGCCCTTGTAGTTGACGCGGTCGCGGGTGACACCGGGGGTGTCCTCGACGACGGCCTCACGGCGTCCGATGATGCGGTTCACGAGTGCGGACTTGCCGACGTTCGGCCGCCCCACGATCGCGAGCACGGGCAGCGCCGGCAGGTAGGTGATCTGGTTCGGGTCCTCGGTGACGGTCCCGAGAATGTCGAGGTCGTCAGAGTCGAGGTCGTAGTCCTCGAGGCCCGCACGCAGCGACGCTGCGCGCTGTGCCGCGAGGTCATCGTCGAGCGAGGTGATGCGCTCTACGAGACCGCTGTCGATCTCGGGAAAGTCGTCGTCGGCGTCAGCCATGGTGGTAATCCTTACGAGTGCGTGTGCACCAGATCGATGACCGCCTGCACGGTCTGCTCGAAGTCAAGTTCAGTGGAATCGATGGTGTCAACACCATCGGCGGCGTTCATGAAGTCGACGACCTTGGAGTCCTGGGCATCGCGCGAGCTGAGCTGCTGCGCGGTCTTCGCGGCCGACTCTGTGGAGAGTTCGGCAGAACGCCTAGCCATTCTAGCTTCCTCGGTGGCGGTGAGCAGAATCCGCACCCGCGCATCGGGTGCGACGACGGTCGTGATGTCGCGCCCCTCGACCACAATTCCTTCCTTGGCGGATGACGCAATGACCGTGCGAAACAGGCCAACCATGAAGGTGCGCACCTCCGGCACGCGCGCAACGGCACTGACGACCGCGGTCACCCGTGGCTCGCGAATGGCCTCCGTGACGTCGGTTTCACCGACCCGCACGTAGTAGTCGGCCGGCTCGATGCCGATGGAATAGTCGAACTCGTCGAGGGCCTCGATCACGTTCGACGCCTCGCTCGTGTCGATGCCGCGATCGAGGCAGCTCCACGCGAGGGCGCGATAGGCGGCCCCGGTGTCCTGGTAGTCAAAGCCGAGCCGCGCGGCGGCCGCCTTGCTCACACTCGACTTGCCCGACCCTGCTGGTCCGTCAACGGCGATGACGATCATTGCTGCTCCCCTGCGATCTTCCAGCCGCGAGCTTCGAGCTCGGCGACCAGTTTCTTCTCCACCTCGGGCAGCACGGCGATCTCGGCGAGGCCGAACTGCGCACCGGGCGAGTGCTCGAGGCGAAGGTCTTCCATGTTGACGCCCAGCTCGCCGATCTCGGTGAGCAGGCGGGCCAGCTCGCCCGGGTGGTCGTTGACCATAACCACGAGCGTGCTGAAGTGCTTGGTTGTGCCGTGCTTGCCCGGAATGCGCGCGACCCCGTCGTTGCCGGCGGCGATCGCCTCGGCGACCGCCCGCCGTGCTCCGGGCGCACTCGGGTTCGCAAGAGCGTCAATGACGCGGTCGAGGTCGCCGCGCAGCTCGACGAGAATCTCGGCGACGAAGGCGGCATTGGCGTCGAGTATCTGCACCCACAGCTCGGGTGAGCTGGAGGCGATGCGGGTGGTGTCGCGCAGCCCCTGGCCGGCGAGTCCGACGGCGGCATCCGAGGCGCCGGTGAGACGCGCGGCAAGAAGCGATGCGACAAGCTGCGGCACGT
>Ga0247732_10000015_pt1 | contig 132056 bp, 126 predicted proteins | sample UWRJL163409C2_FD_180940 | JGI IMG/M metagenome (GOLD analysis project Ga0247732, IMG submission 180940) | Plant litter microbial communities from Arlington Agricultural Research Station in Wisconsin, United States - UWRJ-L163-409C-2 | ecosystem: Environmental > Terrestrial > Plant litter >... | reverse complement strand
ACCTGTGGGCCGCGGATCAGCAGCTCGCCTTCCTCGCCGATACCGCGGTCGATGGTCGGGTCGTCGGGGTCGATGATGCGAATCTCGGTGCTGGGAAAGGGCACGCCGACGGTGCCGGGTCGCCGGCTGGGTCCAATCGGGTTGCCCAGCGCGACGGGCGAGGTCTCGGTCATGCCGTACCCCTCGACGAGCAGTCCACCCGTGGCTTTCTCCCACATCTCGACGATCGGGATCGGCAGGCTCATTGCCCCAGAGATGGCGAAACGGATGCCGGAGAGGCTGACGCCACGCGCGGCCGCCGCCTTCGCAAGGCGCTCGTAGATCGGCGGCACCGCCGGCAAGAAGGTGGCCGGTGACTTGGCCATCGCGTTGAGCACGAGGGTCTCGTCGAACTTCGGGAACAGCACGAGCCGGGCGCCCATGCTCATCGCGAAGGTGAGGCACAGTGTCAGCCCGTAGGCGTGGAACATGGGCAGAACGCCGTAGAAGGTCTCTTCGCCGCGGCGCAGGCCGGGCACCCAGGCCTCACCCTGCATGGCATTGGCTCGCAGGTTGGCGTGCGTGAGGATCGCGCCCTTCGGCACACCCGTCGTGCCACTCGTGTACTGCAGCACCGCCGTGTCGGCCAGCCCCGGCTTGGGCACGTCGTTGGGAAGGTATCGGCCGCTGACCAGGCTGCGCCACGAGACAGCGCCAGCGACCGGCGCTTCGACCGTGAGCGCGGCACGAGCGTCACGGGCACGGGCGAGGGGAAGCCGCAGGGCGGCGCGCGCGGGCAGCGTCATCGAGCGCGTGATGTCGACCGCGATCACACTCGCAATGCCGAGGTCGGGCGGAAAAGCGAGAACGGTGGCGGCGACCTTGTCCCAGACGATGGCGACTTTCGCGCCGTGATCTTCGAACTGGTGCCTAAGCTCCCGCTCGGTGTACAGCGGATTGTGCTCGACGACGATCGCCCCGAGCCGCAGCACGGCGTAGAACGCGATGACGTGCTCCGGGCAGTTGGGCAGCACGAGAGCGACGCGGTCGCCGTGGCCAACGCCCAGCTCACGCAGCGACGCCGCGGCGCTCGAGATCTGCTCGCGCAACTGCTCGTAGGTGGTGGTCGCACCGAAGAACTCGAGCGCGACGCTGCGGCGGTGCTGCTTGGTCGAATTCCAGATCATGTCGACGAGCGTCTCGCTCGGGGTGGCAATCTCTGGCGGTACGCCCTCGCCGTAGCTTGCCAGCCAGGGCTTACCGCTGAAGTCGTTCATGTGTGCAGAGTAGACGGGCTTTCTGCGACAAGGCTCAACTAGGGATGCCCGACTGCATGAGGGCGCTGCCCGCGAGGAACGCGCCCGTCATGAGTAGGGCACCGATGAGAGCGATGGGAAAGGCGACCTTGCGCCGCACCACCCGCACTATTGCCCACGGAACAGTGACCAGCGCGATGACCGGCGGCACAAAGGTGCAGATCTGCTGACCCAGCTGCACGCGGGTCTCGGACGACACCGTCGCGCCGCTGTTGAGAGTGCCGAAGGCGAGCGCCGACAGAACGAAGACGATCACGAGCAGCACCTCGACGAAGACGAGGAAGCCGGTGAGCAGAAAGTCCCAGGTGCGGGGCGGGGTCTGCGGACGGGTAGAGCTCATCGTGCCAACTCCTCGGTGATTGCGGCGACGAAGGCGTCAACGTCGGCCTCGGTCGTGTCGAAGGCGGTCATCCAGCGAACCTCGCCGGCGGCGCGGTCCCAGTCGTAGAAGCGAAAACGCGCACGGATGCGGTCAGCCGCATCGTTGGACAGAACGGCAAACACGGCGTTGGCCTCGGTCGCGCGGCTGAAGCCGAGCCCGCTGATGTCGCCCGCCGCGATGCCGCTCTCGAGCGAGCGCCGCAGGTGCGCCGCCATGGCATTGGCGTGCCGCGCCGAGTCGAGCCACAGCGACCCCTCGTACAGCGTCACAAGCTGAGCCGAGAGAAAGCGCATCTTCGAGGCGAGCTGCATGGTGAGCTTGCGGAGGTAGAGCAGACCCTCCGAGGCGGTTGGGTCGAGAACCACCACGGCCTCCGCGCCGAGCAGGCCGTTCTTGGTGCCCCCGAGGCTGAGGATGTCGACGCCGGCATCCGTGGTGAACTCGCGCAGCGAGACGCCGAGGGCTGCGGCGGCGTTGCCGATGCGCGCGCCGTCGAGGTGCAGCTTCATGCCGCGGGCGTGCACGTGGTCGGCGATGCTGCGAATCTCGTCGACCGTGTAGAGGGTGCCGAGCTCGGTGGTGTTGGTGATGCTCACGGCGAGCGGCTGGGCGCGGTGCTCATCGCCCCATCCCCAGGCTTCGCGGTCGATGAGCTCGGGGGTGAGCTTTCCGTCAGGGGTGTCGACGGTGAGCAGCTTGAGGCCCATGACGCGCTCGGGGGCCCCGCCCTCATCCGTGTTGATGTGGGCGGTCGACGCGCTGATCACGGCGCCCCAGCGCGGAAGCATCGAGGTGAGCGCGTTGACGTTCGCTCCCGTGCCGTTGAAGACCGGGAAGGCCTCTGCCGCGTCGCCGAAGTGGCCGCGCACGACCTCCTGCAGCCGCGCCGTGTAGACGTCTTCGCCGTAGGCGATCTGGTGCCCGTCGTTGGCCTCGGCCAGAGCGACGAGAACCTCCGGGTGAACGCCGGCGTAGTTGTCGCTGGCGAAACCGCGGAGGTTCACGTCGTGGAGCTTCATGCCCCCAGTCTGGCAGCTAGCTGCGGGCCAGGGCGTCCTTGAGCTTGACCTGGCCGCCCATGCGCAGCAGGCCGTTCGCGTAGATACGCGAGCCCACCACGATGGTCGCCCCCGTCGTCACGATCAGGATGCCGAGCGAGAGCAGCGGCTCCCACCATTCCGCGGTTCCGAGGAAGACGCGCATGGGCATTCCGACCGGGGCAGCGAAGGGCACGTACGACATGATCGTGAGCACGAGGTCGTTGTCTTTGAAGAAGATGACACCGAAGTAGGGAATCATCACGAGCATCGTCACCGGGGTCAGCGCCGAGCCGAGGTCTTCGGTGCGGCTCACGAGTGCCGCGGCCGCCGCGTAGAGCGCCGCGAGCATGAGGAACCCGAAGGCGAAGAACACGATGAACCAGACGAGCGACGGCCCGATCTCGGCGAGGATGAGATCCTGCCCCGTGGCGAGAAGGCCGATTCCTGCCACCGCCGCCAGCGCGACGATCTGACCAAAGGCCAGCAGGCTGTTGCCGATGATCTTGCCGGCAAGCAGCACCCGCACGGGAACCGTCGCCATGAGAATCTCGACGATGCGGGTCTGCTTCTCTTCGACCACGCTCTGGGCGATGATCTGCCCGAAGGTCAGCGCAGAGATGAAGAACAGCAGACCGAAGCCGAAGGAGACGAGGTAGATGAGAAACGGGTTCTGACCGGGTTCACCGAGCAGCTCGACAGTCGGCGGCAGGCTCATGGCGCTGACGACGTCGCCGGGGGTCTGGTCGAGACCGTAGACCGTGTACCCGCTCGGCGAGTCGGCGTTGGCGACGATCGCGGCATCCACGTCACCGTCGATCACCATCTGCTTCGCCTCGTCGAGCCCGTCAACCTTGGTCACGTCGAGCGCCTTCGTCGACTCGGCGTACTCTGCCGCGGTGCCGACGGCGGCGACCTTGGTCAGGTCGGCGTTACTGCCCAGCAGGTTGCCGATGACGATGGAGCCGAGCACGGCGGCCATGAGCACGATCGTCGAGATGACGAAGGCCTTGCTGCGCAGGCGCATGCGAATCTCGCGTTCGGCGATGAGCCAGGTTGCCGCAGGTGCGGAGGGGCTGGTGTACGTCATTTGATGACCTCCTTGAAGATGGTGGCGAGCGAAGGCTGTGCCGGGGAGAACCGCTGAACGGGCGACTTCGCAAGGGCGGACTTCAGCACGCGCTGGGCGGTGGCGGGGGAGTCAACCTCGAAGAGCGCGTAGCCGGCGGCGAACTCGAGAACCTCGACGCCCGTCTCGCTGCGCAGCCAGCCGGCGTCGCCGTCGAGCTGCAGCTCGTAGCGATCCTTCGCGTGCTCGCTGCGCAGGTGCTCCCGCGACCCGCTCGCGCGAATCTCACCGTCGGCGATGACGACGAGGTCGTCGCAGAGTCGCTCGACGATGTCGAGCTGGTGCGACGAGAACAGAACGGGCACGCCCGCGTCGGCGCGGTCCTTGAGCACCGCGAGAACCGCCTCGACCGCGAGCGGGTCGAGGCCGCTGAAGGGCTCATCGAGAACGAGAACCTCCGGCTCGTGTACGAGGGCTGCGGCAATCTGCGCCCGCTGCTGGTTGCCGAGTGAAAGTGCCTCGACCAGGGTGTCAGCGCGCTCGGTGAGCCCGAGGCGCTCGAGCAGGGAATCCGCGCTCGCCTTGGCCTGCTCGGTCGACATGCCGTGCAGGCGCCCGAGGTAGACGAGCTGCTCGGCGACCTTCATCTTGGGGTAGAGCCCGCGCTCTTCGGGCATGTAGCCGAAGCGGGTGCGATCGCCCTCACCGAGCGGTGAACCGTCGAGCGTCACCGAGCCGGAGTCGGGGGCCAGCACGCCGAGAATGACGCGCATGGTGGTGGTCTTGCCGGCGCCGTTGCTGCCGACGAAGCCGGTCATGCGGCCTCCGCGCACGGCGAAGGAGACGTCCTTCAGCACCGCGCGGCTGCCATACGACCGAGTGACGTTGTGCACTTCGAGAAGGGTGGAGTTCATGGTTCTGACGCTACGCAGCCGGCGTCACCAGCGCATCCGCCCTATGGCTGTTTGGAGGCTCCCCCAAAAGGCGGAGTGACGAGTCCGTTGTCGTAGGCGTAGACCACGGCCTGCAGTCGATCACGCACGCCCAGCTTGACGAGCACCTTCGAGACGTGGGTCTTGACGGTCGCCTCGCCGAGAAACAGCTCCGAGGCGATCTCGGCGTTCGAGAGGCCCCGCGAGACGAGCGCGAGCACTTCGCTCTCGCGCTCGGTGAGACCGACGGGGGCAGCCGGCGTGGCCGGCCGGCTGAACTGGTTAAGCACGCTGCGGGTCACGTCGGGCGACAGCAGCGCGTCGCCGCGGGCGATGACCTGCACCGCCTCGACCAGTTGCTCAGCTCTCGCGGTCTTGAGCAAAAATCCGCTCGCCCCGGCCTGCAGTGCGTCGAACAGGTAGTCGTCGCGCTGGAAGGTGGTGAGAATCAGGATGCCGGCGGTGACCTCGGCGTCCGCCGTCAGCTGGCGCGTGGCCTCGATGCCGTCGGTGCCCGGCATCTGCACGTCCATGCAGATCACATCGGGGCGCAGCCGCTTCGCGAGCTCGACCGCCTGTGCACCGTCGGAGGCCTCACCGACGACCTCGATGCCCGGCTCGCTCTGCAGGATGATGCGGAAACCCGCGCGCACGAGCTCCTGGTCGTCGACCAGCAGAACCCGAATCACGCGGTCACCGGAATCGTCGCGCGCACCAGGTAGCCGCCCTGGCTCTGCCGGCCGAGCTCGAGCGTGCCGCCGACCGCGTCCACGCGCTCGCGCATGCCGACCTGGCCGAGGCCGCCGCGGGTGCGGCGCGGGGTTGCGGTGCCGGTGTCGGTGATCTCAAGTTCTACGGCATCCGTGTCATATCGCAGCCGCACGTCGGCGGTCGCGCGGGGTCCGGCGTGCTTACGCACGTTGGTGAGGGCCTCTTGCGCGACGCGGTAGATCGTCAGGCCGACGAGCGCGCTCAGCGGTCGTGGTTCGCCGACGACCTGCAGGGTGGCGCCGTCGGTCGCGCTAACGAGATCGTCGAGCTGTGCGACACCGCGGGTGCTCGCGCTGCTCGACGCGGCATCACCATCGGAGTCGCGCAGGGTGGCGAGCAGATGGTGCAGCTCGTCGACGGCCTCGCGCGCGTTCTGCTCGACCACTTCGAGAGACGCGGATGCCTGGGCCGGGTCCGTCTGCACCACGCGCCTCGCTGCCCCCGCCTGCACCCCCATCACCGAGACATGGTGGGCGACAACGTCGTGCAGCTCACGTGCGATGCGCACCCGATCGAGCGCGACAGCCTGGCTGGCGCTGAACTCGCGCTCCTCGGCGAGCTCGGCCGTGCGGGCCACGAGCTCGGCCTTGCGCCTGGCGGACGACCACATGGCATTGCCGAAGGCCCACGCGCCGATGAAGTAGAGCAGGTTGGTGATGACCTGAACCACCGACCAGGCGGCGAGCTCAGAGAACAGCCCAGAGCGCGAGAAGCCGGGCATCACCTCGGGGTCGGCCGTGGTGATCGCGATATTGGCGAAGATCCAGACGAACATGCCGACGGTGATTACCGCCCGAACGATGTTGGCGACGCGGCGGTCACGCCCCCACGCACCGAGGGAGTAGATCGCGATGAAGAGGGCGATGTTGATCATCAGCGCGTCGGGCACCCGGTACTGCCCACCGATGAAGAACGCGGCGCTGACGACGACGGCGATGATGACGGGATATCGGCGGCGCAGGGCAAGCGGCAGCGAGTAACCGAGAACGACAACGATCGTCAGCCACACCGGCGCAGGCTCGCGGTACAGCCCGATGCGCGAGTAGAGGGCCGAGATGATGCCACCGCCCACCGCGATGACAATGGCGAGGAGGAGGTCACGCCGGTAGCCCACTCGGCCGGGGCGCGGTCGTACCCAGGTGCTCATGAGAGTCAACGCTAGCCGCGAGCGGTCGCCCGCGCCTCCGCCGAAGGGGGGAGGGCGCGAGGCCCTTACGCGCCCTGCGGCGATGCGTCCAGCCCTTTCTCAATGCGCACATCTAAGAGATGGTTGATCGTGCACTTTATGGACGATCTCAGCGCCTGGGTGGCGCAGCAACGGTGGTATGCGGGCAAGAGCCACGAGCCGAGGTTTCGCGTGCTCGATGCCCAGAGCGTGCCGGGAGCGACCCGTTACCTGCTCATGGATGACGCCGGGGCATCACCTGTGCTCTACCAGGTGCCCGTTGCCCGCACCGTCGATCCCATCGACGCGGATGCCGTCATCCACCAGGATGCCGATGGCTATCTGATCGACGCGGCCCGGCATCCGGCCTTCACCATCGGTCTTCTCGCTGAGATGGGTGTCGACGTCAGCGACGTCACTGGGTCACGCGTGCTCACTGGCGAGCAGTCGAACACGTCGATCGTCTTCGATCAGGACGGCCAGCCGACGATGATCCTCAAGCTGTTCAGAACGCTGCACCACGGCGAGAACCCCGATGTCACGGTGCAGCGAGCACTGAGTAACGCCGGGTCGCCCTACGTGCCACGCTTCATCGGCAATCTTGACGTCGAGTGGCCAGACATCGGGCGGGAGTCGGGCGTCGCGCACGGCACCCTCGGCTTCGCGCAGGAGTTTCTGCCGGGCGTTCGTGACGGCTGGGCGATCGCGCTCGAGGCGGCCCGAGAGGGCCGCGACTTCACGCAAGCAGCCCGCGACCTTGGCACCGCCATCGCCGGGGTGCACGGCGCTCTCGGCGCGGCACTGGAAACCGTCGCGGCGGTGCCCGACGACGTGACGTTGACCGGAATCGCGTGGCGACGCAGGCTCGCGATCGCCGCCGCCGAGGTGCCGGCGGTTGCCGAGCGCCTGCGGCAGATCGACGCCGTCTACACGGCGGCGCTGGCGCGACCATGGCCGCGGCTGCAGCGCATCCACGGCGACCTGCACCTCGGGCAGGTGCTCGCGGTGCCCTACGGCGGATGGCGCATCGTCGACTTCGAGGGAGAGCCGCTGCGCCCGATGGAGGAGCGCGCGATCCCCGACCTCCCGCTGCGCGACGTCGCAGGCATGCTGCGATCCTTCGACTACGCGGGCGCGGTCGGCGGCGGCCCCGACGCCGCGGGCTGGGCAGTGGACTGCCGCGTGGCCTTCCTCGAGGCCTATGCCGGTTCCGAAGGGTCGGTCGAGCTCGACCCGCTGATACTCCGGGCGCTCGTGCTCGACAAGGCGGTCTACGAGTCGATCTACGAGTCCCGCAACCGGCCGGACTGGCTGCCCGTGCCGCTCGCGGGTATCGACGCCGCCCTCGCCTGAGCTACTCCGCTTCGGGCTCGACCGGCTCCAGCAGAAGGAACATCGCGCCGTAGGCGGGCAACGAGACGGCGAAGCTCTGCAGGTCGTCGACGCGGCCAACGGTCTCACCCGACGCCGCATCCACGACGTCGCTCTGCGGCACGAGGTGCTCTGACCGCACGGTGCCCTCGACGGGCTCGGGCGAGAAATTGAGCACGGTCACCTGCATGGGGGCGTCCGCCTCGGTGTCGCCGTTGTCGAGGCGGTGCACGAGTACGAGCATGCCCGCGTGCGCCACCTCGGGAATGTCGACCTGCGTCGCGGTCGCGATGCCGTGCTCGCGACGCAGCTCGATGATCCGCGCTAGACGAGAGGCGAAGGAGTCTGGGTCGTCCAGCTGCGCCGGAAGTGCGCCGTAGAGACTGCGACCGCGCGGCATGCCCGCGGCAGAACGGGTCGCGCTCGGGTCAACGTCGAGCAGATCGTGTGCCCCACGCTCGATCCAGCGGGTGTCACCGCCCGCGATGAGGTCGGCGACCTGCTCGGAGGGGACGGTGAGCATGCCGACGAGGTCCCAGCCCGACAGGGCGAAGACGCCCGGCTGCCAGGCGTTGTAGGCGCAGAACAGCAGGTGTGCGTCGCGGATGGCCGGCACGTCGTCATCGGTGATGTCGTCGAGCTGGGTGATTCCCCGCGTGGCCGCGATCAGCGAGGTCGTGGTGCAGGCGATGCCGTTCTGGGTGAACACGCGGTTGTAGTCGGCCGTGCCGGTGAGGCTCTCGGTGAGTTCCGCGCGCACCACTTCGGCCAGTTGGCCACCGGTGATCTCATCCCCACGGAACTTGTAGAGCTCGTCACCGTGACGCGTGGCCCAGTGCACGAGCTCGTAGGTCAGCTCATCGTGGTTCTGCATGCCGTGCACGAGCTGCACCGGCGCGACGCCGAGCTCGAGCGAGGTCGCGAGCGCGAGCCGCAGAAACTCGGTCTGCCCGGTCGCGAGGGCGTGGTGGTAGCCCGGGCGCCCGATGAAGTCGTACGACAGGTCGGCGCCGACGGCGCCGGTGTCGCGGATGTCCTCGATCGTGAGGTTGAGCTCCTGGAAGGTGAAGCCACCGACCTTGCGCACCATTCCGGCGATGATGTGGTTCGCGGCGTGCGAGAGCGGATGCCCCTCCGACCAGGCGGGCAGGCCCTCCGCGCTCTTCTCCACACCGAGAAAGCCGTTCGCATCGAGGCGCAGTGCTGTGGTTCCCAGCTCGCCGAGGGAGTGCAGCGCGTCACCGATGACGAGGCGCATGCCGGCGAAGGTGGGGTCGAGCCAGTTGATCGAGGGCTGCCCCTGCTTGAAGTAGTGAAGGTAGACCCACCGCCGCGTGACGCTGTCCGGTCCGGTGACGGGTGCCGTTGCGCTCCAGTTCGTCTCCTTCACTCCCGGGGTGTAGAAGATGACGCGCTGCAGGGCGCCGATGATGTAGCCGCGCTCGGCGAGCTCCTTCTCGGTTTCGTGGTCGAGGTTGACGCTGTCGACGCCTTCGGGCACATCGGGAAGCAGCGACCAGTCCTCCGGCGGAATTTCGACCATGTGGTAGATGCCGGGGTAGTCCTTGAAGCCCATCTCGGCGAGCCGGAAGTCGGCGCCCTTGCCGGTGTGGCCCGGGACGATGTCGTCGATGACGCTGCCGCCGTGGCTGTCGGCGATGTCGCACAGGGCCCGAAACTCGACATCCGTGCCGAAGGCCGGGTCGATCTGCGTGCTGATGCGGTCGAAGTGACCGTCGACGCTAGGCGTCTCGAGCCATCCGGCGATGCCACCGGCCCGCTTGACCGGCCCGGTGTGCACAGCGGTGATGCCAACGCGCTCGAAGGCCGACCACAGCTCCTCGTCACCGAGAGCCGCGAGGTAGGACTGGCCCGGCCGGGTGATGAGCGAGATTGGGTAGGCAGAGAACCACACGTCGGTCGTCGCGATCGCCCGACGGGCATCGGGGCGCGCGTATGGGTTGCGCCACATCGTGGGCTGGCCCGACAGCTCACGGGCGAGCACATCCGCGTCCTTGAGCATGGACTGCCGCACCAGCCACTCGACATAGGAGGGGTTGGTGCCGGTCGCGGTGCGCGGGTCGGTCGCGACGCGACGAACACTGCCGCTGCGGAACTGGTCGCGCGGACGCAGACGCTTCGGTCGCGCGGGGTAGCGCTGCTCGTCGTAGCTGATCTCGACGGTCTCCTCGTCGGCCAGCTCATCCATCCCCGGAAGGTCGATGGGGCCGGTGTAGAGATCCTCGGGCTGCTCGTCGCTGGTCATGCCCTTACGCTACGGGACTCAACGGCACGCTCGGTGGGACTGGCGCGCGCACCCGACAGCAACTATGGGCGTGTGCGCTGCCGATGCTCAGATCGGAAGGCGAACAGCGAACGTGGACCCGACCCCGACGGTGCTCGATACCTCGATGCTCCCGCCGTGAGCCTGGGCAAGGCGATGCGCGATCGTGAGGCCAAGTCCGCTGCCCCCGGTGGTTCTCGACCGCGAGGCGTCAGCGCGCCAGAAACGATCAAAGACGTGGCTGATCTCGTCGGCGCTGAGCCCCGAACCCGTATCTGCCACTCGCAGCACGTTCGCGTCGCCCTCTCTCGTCGCCGTCACGACCACGGTGCCGTCCTTCGGCGTGTGGTTGAGTGCGTTCGCTATGAGGTTGTCGAGGATCTGCCGAAGACGCACGGGGTCGGCATCGATGTCGATGGGCTCGGCGATTGCCTCAAGGGTCACGCCCTTGAGTCGTGCCTGCTGCAGATGGGATGCCGCGAGCGCAGCGAAGAATTCGACCGCATCGATGCTCTGCCGATGCAATCGCAGGGTTCCAGCATCGGCGTGGGTGAGGTCCTGCAGGTCATCAACGATGCGCTGCAGCTGCAGCGCCTCCTCGAGCAGTGACGAGGTGAACTGTGCCTCGTCCGCAGCAAGGCCGTCCTGCCGTGCTTCGATCCAGCCGCGGATGTTCGTCAGCGGTGTGCGCAACTCGTGGGCGATGTCGCTCGTGAGAGCGGAGCGCTGTTCTTCCATGCGCTCGCGATCCGCTGACATGGTGTTGAAGGATCGAGCAAGGCCGGCGATCTCATCATCTCCGTGTACCGGAACGCGAACGCCCGCGTCGCCGACGGTGATGCGCTGTGCCGCGGCGGTCAGCTCTCGCACCGGTCGTGTGACACGGCGTCCGACGAGCACCGTCGCCACCACCGCGAGTGCGAGAATCGCGGCCGACACTGCCGCTATGCGCGCGACGTTGCGCTTGGAAAGCGAGAATCCGGCGGCCGGCGGCGCCTCGTTCTCGAACACGTACAGTCCCGCTGGCGGTGCGACCCAGCCGGAGAGCTCCTGCTTTCGTGAACTCACAATGCAGGAGTCGATCGCTGGCGCGTCAGCGTCGCTTGTCGCGGCAGCCGGTGTCCAGCCGAATCCCGTCGGCTCTTCGTTGCTGCGGGTGAGTGCAACTGCCGCGATACCGCGGTCCTGAAGACAGGTGTTGGTGAGCGCGCCAAGCTCCTGCAGCTCGACGTACTCGGTCTCGGTGACCCGGGCGTTGAGGTCGTCAGTTCCACACTCCGGCCCGAGTTCCACGGGGGACGCAATGACGACGGGGCGACCATTCGCGCGTGTCTCAACAGTGGATGCACCCTGTTTTGCCGCGATGCACGAGACCACGTTCTCAGCGAGTGTGGTGAGTTGTTCCTTCTCGGCCTCTGCGAGTACATACGCGCCGGCAACCAGGGGCGAGATGCCCGTCGGTGGCGAATCGGGTGCGATCACCGGGTCCATCTCGAGCGGATTGACGATGGCGATCGGATCGGCAGGAATACGGGCGGGCTCGATGCTCTCACTAGAGAGGGAGTAGGCGCCGTTGTAGCGCAGCGCGATGTCGCGTCCGGTGCTGTCTGCGAGTGAGGCGAGCACGGGCTGCACCTTGTCCCACGAGGTGTGGGTGGCCGCGTACTCGACGAGGGTGCGGTAGATCTGGCTGTCGTCGGCAAGAGAGCTGCTGCGATCCTGCTGAAGACCGGTGCTCAGGGTCAGCGCAGCCAGCCAGGCGGTGGCGAGGATGGCGCTGAAGGTCACCGCCAGCGAGAGCGCCACGAGGCGCACGAGAACGCTACGTCGCATCGACGTGCTTCGGCTCGATTGCGAGGGTGTACCCCACGCCGAAAACGGTGTGGAGGTATATCGGATCCGACGGGTTGGGCTCGAGCTTTGTACGCAGGTTGCGAATGTGCACATCGATCGCGCGCGCGGTGATGAACTGGTCGAACCCGTGGGTGCGCTCGAGCAGCTGGGCGCGGGTGAACACCCGGCCGGGTTCCGCAGCCAAGGCTTCGAGCAGCTTGAACTCGCCCGGGGTGAGCTGCACGACGTCTCCGTGCAGGGTCACTCGATGACGGAGGGCGTCGATCTCGAGTGCGCCAACGCGGGTGGGAGCGCTGCGCGTTGCCTCAGACATCCGTGAGCGGCGCAGCAGTGTGCGCACCCTGGCGACCAGCTCACGTGGACTGTAGGGCTTGGTCATGTAGTCGTCAGCTCCGACCTCAAGCCCGAGAAGAAGATCGTTCTCCGTGTTGCGGGCCGTGAGCATCAGCACCGGAATGTCGCTCTCCAGCCGGACTGCGCGGCAGACTTCGAGGCCGTCAACAAGCGGGAGCATGAGGTCGAGCACGAGCAGGTCGGGCGACACCTCGCGCACGAGGGCGACGGCATCGCGGCCATTGTCGACGATCGAGACGGAATGGTGTTCGCGTTCGAGGTAGCGGCGCAGCAGCTCGGCCTGTTTGCGGTTGTCCTCGGCGACCGCGATGTGTGCGCACATTCCTTGATCCTAGGTCGCGCCTCCTCATGCTTTTCGAATGCGAACAGCACGCTAACAACTTGCTGACATCTGCCGGTCAGAGTCGACGGCATGAGTAATTCCCTGAGACGAGCGCCCCGCCGCAGCGTCATCATCATTGCTGCCGTGGTCGTTGTGGCCATCGCCGGCGCATTGATTGTGGCCGCCTGGGCGACGGTGAACATTTCGAGCGCGCAGCCAACGGGTTCGGCCGCGCCCGTCGAGACAATCACGGTGGAGCGCCGAGACCTGTCGGAGACCGAGGACTTTCCTGGAACCCTTGCGTTTGGTGTTGCCACCCCGGTGAAGGGCGGCGCGGGTGTGCTCACCGAGCTGCCTGCGGTCGGAACTGTTCTCGACCGCGGCTCTGTCGCCTTCCGCATGAACGACCTCCCTGTGCCCGTGTTCATTGGTGCGACGCCGCTATTCCGACCGCTCGATGCCGCAGGTCTCGCCGGCAACGACGTTCTGATGGTGGCGACCAACCTCAGCGCCAGCGGGTTCTATACCGGCACCCTGCCGACGGATCCGACCAAGGCGGTGTGGACATCCAAGCTCGTCAAGGCGACCAAGGCCTGGCAGCGGGCTACCGGATTGGCGCAAACAGGTGTCATTAGCCCGGGAGATGTCGTCGTTCTTGGTGCAGCCTCTCGAGTGAGCTCGGTGACAGCAAACCTCGGTGACGCTGCGTCGGGAACCGTTCTCTCGGTCACCGGCATCTCGAAAGCGGTGTCGGTCGAGGTGAGTGCCGCCGACGCGGCAAAGCTCGCTATCGGCACTGCGGTGACGGTGATCCTTCCGGACGGCTCTCCCGCACCCGCGACGGTCACCGCTATCGGCACGGTCGTTCAGGACACGTCTGATGACGCCTCTGGTGGGTCGGCAAACGCCGTGCCGACTCTGACCATCACTGTCATGCCTGACTCGCAGGATTCGGTCGCGGGGCTGGACTACGCAGCAGTGAAAGTGCGGGTGGTGACGGCGTCTCGCACCGCCGTTCTCGCCGTGCCAGTGGAGGCGCTGCTCGCACTCGCCGAGGGCGGATACGCGCTGCAGAAGCCTGATGGCTCGCTTGTCGCCGTAACCACCGGCATGTTCGATGGCGACGTGGTCGAGGTCAGCGGAGCGGGCCTGACCGAGGGCATGACGATTGTGACCGCATCATGAGGGTGCTCGAGATCACGCGAGCAAGCAAGCTCTTCGCCGGTGGAGTCACGGCCCTCGATGACGTCAGCCTGACGGTGGATGACGGAGAACTCGTCGCTATCGTCGGCAACTCGGGGTCGGGCAAGTCGACACTGCTCAACATCATGGGGACCCTGGATGCGCCTACCTCGGGGGCCGTCGAGATCCGTGGCATTGACACCCGCGACCTTCGCGACGCCGAGCTGTCTGCCCTGCGCAGTCGCTCGCTCGGCTTCGTCTTTCAGCACTTCCACCTCACCGCGGAGCTGACCGCAGCCGAGAACGTCGCCACCGGGCTGCTGTACGCCGGTGTGCCACGACGGCAGCGTCGACCGCGTGCGCTCGAGGCCCTGGATGCAGTCGGACTCGCCCACCGCGTGAACCACCTGCCCAGCCAGCTCTCGGGAGGCGAGCAGCAGCGAGTGGCCATCGCACGTGCGCTCGTCAATGAGCCGTCGCTCATCCTTGCCGACGAGCCGACAGGAGCGCTCGACACCGCAACCGGGGCTCGAGTCATCGAGCTGCTGCTTGAGCTCAATCGGGCCGGAACGACGATCGCCCTCATCACGCACGACCGGCAGATCGCTGCGGCGATGCCACGCCAGGTCGAGATCCGCGATGGCCACATTGTGACTGACTCTGCGAGGGCGCTATGACCAATGTCGATATCACGCCGGTCCGGCTCGGATTCGCCGACATCCTGCGTGTTGGTCTGATCGGAATCCGCACACGCAGGATGCGAGCAGTTCTCTCGGCGCTCGGCATCTCTATCGGTATCGCGACCCTGGTTCTCGTCTCCAGCATTCCTGCCTCCAGCCAGGCGGGGCTCGAAGAACGTCTCACCGCTCTCGGCTCCAACCAGCTTCGAGTGGATCCGTTGCCGCAAGACGAGGGAACCGTGGTGCTTCCCACGCAGTCCGAGGCAATGGCGCTTCGCATCGGGCCGGTGACGGGTGCGGCCATGGTCGCGAACACCCATGCGACCGTGCGCCGCAACGACCGCGTCGATGCTAATCAGACATCGGGGCTCACGGTGCTGGCCAGCAGTCCCAGCCTGCTGGCCACCCTCAGCGGAACCATGTACGAGGGAACCTTCCTCACCGCGACGAACTCGAACGCCCCGGTCGTCGTGCTCGGCTCTGTCGCTGCGCAGCGGCTTGGAATCGACCACCTTGCTGCGGGCCAACCGGCTCCGCGCGTGTACATCGACGGTCACTTCTTTGCGGTGATCGGCATCCTCGATCCGATGCCGTTGGCATCCGATATCGAGCGGTCGGTTCTGATCGGCTGGGATGTCGCTGAAGAACAGCTCGGATTCGACGGGCATCCGACTGTCGTCTACGTCACCGCGCGCGAAGACAGCGTCGAGAGTGTTCGCCAGGTACTAGCGGCGACGCTGTCGCCGAAGGCGAGCGGCCTCGTGCAGGTCAGTCGCCCGTCGGCCGCGCTCGCAGCAAAGGAGGCGGCAAACGAGACGTTCAATGGCTTGTTCATTGGACTCTCCGGTGTCGCCCTGCTGGTCGGAGGCGTTGGTGTGGCAAACACCATGTTCATCTCCGTGCTGGAGCGGCGCAAAGAGATCGGACTGCGCCGTGCGCTGGGTGCGACGCGACGGCAGATCGGGGCGCAGTTCTTCACCGAGGCTCTCGCATTGTCGGCACTGGGCGGACTTGCGGGAATTGTGATCGGCACGCTCGCCACTCTCGACTACACCGCCCTTCAGGGCTGGCCGACCGTCATTCCCTTCGCCACCATCGCGGCGGGGTTCGGAGGTGCGCTTGTTGTCGGAGCGCTCGCCGGCATCAATCCCTCGATTCGCGCCGCCCGGCTCACGCCGACCGAGGCACTAGCAACGTCCTGAATCCACTGATCACCACAAGGAGAAACACAATGAAAACCAGAACTGCACCGCTTATCACCATCGCCCTGTTCGCCACCGTGCTCGCGGGCTGCGCGCAGCAGCCCGCCGAGTCGGATATTGCGACCATCAACCAGCCGGGCTCCTCGTCGGCGAACGGTTCAGCAGCGCCAGAGGATCGCCCGCGACTGCGACTCGATATGACAGACGAGGAGATTACTGCCCTCTACCAGGCATACGACGACTGCCTCTCTGAGAACGGCGCGGGTGGCAAGGCGAGTGCAGACGCCGATGCAGGGGGAGGGTCGGTTGCAGATGCGGGGGATGCTTCTGAATACGCCGCGGCCGAGCTCGCCTGTGTGGCGTTCAACCCCCTACCCGCGTGGGAGACGGACCGTAACAACCCGGATGCCATGGACTTCATGAACGACGTGGTGTCGTGTCTCAAAGACAAGGGAGTCGAGTTCGTCGAGATCTCTACCGATCCGAGCTCGCCGTCGATCGACATCGCGCTCGGCGGGCCGCAGAATGACGCGGACTCGATCTCGAAAGGCATGGACCTCATCCCGACCTGCGAGTCCGAGGTATCGGCAGCGCAGAAGAAATGAGCGTATGACTCACAGAGTGGAAGCGGTGATTCCCTTGGTGGACTCAATGACATCCGTCATCTTCTTTGAGAGCGCCTCGTAGAACATGCTGAGGGGAAACTCGTCGTCAAGCACGGCGTCGGTGTAGCCCTTCGGCGGACCGGCGAGCGGAATCTCACGCCGCGCCCAGTTCGACGCTGGGTGCGGCGTGAGGGTCGCGCTGACCATGTCGTACGCGGCGAGCCAGTGAGCGACCTTCGGGCGGTCGATCGACTTCCAGTAGAGCTCCTCGATCTCGTGACCGAGGGCGATGACCACATCGGCCACCTCGTCCCAGTCGAACGAGAGCGACGTGTCGGTCCAGTGCAGCACGCGGTGCTGGTGCATCCAGGCGAACAGCAGCTGCCCGCCGACACCGTCGTAGTTGCGCACGCGCGACCCGGTGATGGCGAAACGGAAGATGCGATCGAAGATCACCGCGTACTGAACGAGCTGGGCGCGGTCGCGGGTGACGGCATCCGTGCTCTCGTCCCGCTGCAGCCGCACGGCCTCGCGGAAGGCGGTGAGGTCGCAGCGCAGCTCCTCGAGGGAGTAGAGGAAGTACGGCATGCGCTGCTTGATCATGAAGGGGTCGAAGGGCAGGTCACCGCGCATGTGAGTGCGGTCGTGAATGAGGTCCCACATAACGAAGGTCTCTTCGGCCAGCTTCTGGTCGTCGAGGAGGCGTGCGGCGCCGTCGGGTAGATCGAGCCGGGTGATCTCGGCAGCCGCACGCACGACTCGGCGGAACCGCGCTGCCTCGCGGTCCGCAAAAATTGCTCCCCAGGTGAAGGTGGGGATGGTTCGCATCGCCACCGACTCGGGGAAGAGCACCGCAGAGTTCGTGTCGTAGCCCGCGGTGAAGTCGATGAAGCGAATCGGCACGAACAGCGCGTTCGAGTACTCGCCTGCCTCGAGCTCGGCGACGAACTCCGGCCAGACGACCTGCACGAGTACGGCCTCGACGAGGCGGTCGGTGCTGCCGTTCTGCGTGTACATCGGGAAGACCACGAGGTGGCGCAGCCCGTCGACCCGGTCGCGCTGGGGCTGAAACTCGTCGAGTGAATCGAGGAAGTCGGGAACCCCGAGCCCCTCGCTCACCCAGCGGCGAAAGTCACCGGACACCGCGGCGAGATACGACGCATCGTGCGGAAACAGGGGGGCGAGCTTCGACACCGACTCGACGATCGTCTCGATCAGGCCAGCGGCCTCGGCCTTGTTGTGCTCGACGGAGCCGTCCTGCGACTGCAGCGGCTGCAGCTCGCCAACCGCCGCCTTGAGGGCGAGCCAAGCGGGGTGAGAGGCGACGTCTTCGAGAACCTCGGGCTCACCAATGATCGACAGCTCAGACATGGTTCTACCTCCTTAGGTCTCGGTAGTTCAACGGTATCCACACATTCGCGGCGTGAAGTTGTGATCGGCTTGGCGGATCGCGCGTGCGCCTCGGAAGGCACGCAGCTTAATTGCACGGCCTAGGCTTTGAGCCATGATCGGTGTGCTGCAGGGCTTCGCGATCATCGGCTTCATCATTGCCGTCGGCTTCGTCGTCGGGCGCTTTCGCATCCTTGGCGAGCACGCCCCCTATGTGCTCAGTCGCCTCGTCTTCTTCGTGCTCACGCCGAGTCTGCTGTTCACGATCCTCGCCGAGGCCGACGTGCACGTGCTCTTCTCGTCGCGCCTCGTCGTGTCGGCGCTCGCCGCGATCGCCTGCTTTGCGATCTTCGCGCTTGTTGCCCTGCTGATCTTTCGCCGGAGGCTGCCCGAGGTCGTGATCGGATCGCTCGCCTCCGGCTACGTCAACGCCAACAACATCGGAATTCCGGTGGCGGCCTACGTCATCGGTGATGCAACCTACTCCGCGCCGGTCGTGCTCGTGCAGCTGCTCGTCTTCGCTCCCATCGGTCTCGCGCTTCTGGGCGGCAGTGTCAGTGGTCACTTCTCGGTCGGCTCGGTGCTGCTGCAGACGGTGCGCAACCCGCTGATCATCGCCTCCGCCCTCGGAGTGCTCGTCGCCGTGAGCGGCATCGGTCTGCCGGCCTTTGTCTTTGAGCCCTTCCGGCTGCTCGGCGCGGCCGCGGTTGGCGTGCTGCTCGTCAACTTCGGCATGTCTCTGAGCGGGTCACGCCTGCTCGCGCCGGGAACAGGGCGGCGAGATGTCGTGCTCGCAACCTTGCTCAAGGTGCTCGCCATGCCGGCTATTGCCTACCTCATTGCTCATTACGGGTTCGGCATGAACGGCCACGAGCTTTTCGCCATCGTCGTGCTGGCTGCGCTGCCCACCGCGCAGAACGTCTTCAACTACGCCCAGCGCTACGAGCGCGGCGTGGTCATCGCGCGCGACAGCATTCTGATGACGACGGTGCTGTGCATTCCGGTGCTGGTGCTGATCGCGTTCCTGCTGAAGGGCTAGGCCCACATCGGCTTATCGTGGTCATCCTCGGTCTCAACGTCGAGGTCGACCACCACAGGCACGTGGTCGCTCGGGGCATCGCCCTTGCGCTCATCGCGGTGAATGCTCGCGCCGCTCACCAGGTCGCTGAACGCGTCGTTGCCGAGAACGAAGTCGATGCGAATGCCCTCGTTGCGCGGAAATTTGAGGCGCTTGTAGTCCCAGTAGGTGTAGCCCTCGGGCACCAGCGGGCGCACGACGTCATGCAGGCCGACGGTCTCGAGCGCGGCGAAGGCGGCGCGCTCCTCGGGGCTGACGTGCGTTGACAGGCCGACCACGATGTCCGGGTCGCCGTTGTCACTATCGAGCGGGATGACGTTGAAGTCGCCCATGATCGCGTACGGGTGCGCGGGGTTGGCCGCCATCCACGTCGCCGAGGCCTGCTGCAGCTTCGCGTACCAGTCGAGCTTGTAGGCGAGGTGCGGGTCGCCGAGCGCGCGGCCGTTCGGCACGTAGAGGCTCCACAGGCGAATGCCCTCGACGGTGACGCCGATGGCGCGGGCCTCGAGCGGCTGGTCTGGACCCTCGGCGCCCTTGAGAAAGCCGGGCTGGTTCTCGAAGTTGGTGGCGACATCCGTCATCGGTAGTCGGCTGGCGAAGGCGACGCCGTTCCACTGGTTGAGGCCGTGGGCGACAACCTCGTAGCCGGCCTCTTCGAAGGCCTCGACCGGGAACTGCTCCGGTTTGCACTTGATCTCCTGCATGCCGAGTACGTCGATGTCTTCGCGCACCATCCAGTCGACCACGCGGCCGACGCGGGAGCGGATCGAGTTGACGTTCCAGGTCGCTACACGCATGGCTCCACGGTACTACCGGCCTCCCACGCGCTTGGGCGCCGCACAGCGGAACGGGAGGAGCTTCGCGGCGAGCCTCCCATCTACGAGCGGCTGCAGGGCGCGCCGTCCTCCGGTTGCGTTGCGGGGTCCGTGCAAACCCGGCGCAGGTAGGATTTCAGCGTGACCGACGCCAAGCAGCAGCTCATCGAGTACATCAAGGCTGACGCCGTGTTCCACGGCGATTTCACCCTCACCAGCGGCAAGAAGGCGACGTACTACGTCGACATGCGCCGCGTGAGCCTCGACCACCGCGTCGCCCCCCTCATCGGCCAGGTCATGGTCGACCTCATCGCGGACATCGACGACGTCGCCGCCGTCGGCGGGCTGACCATGGGTGCCGACCCGATCGCGGCCGCCGTACTGCACCAGGGTGCCGCACTCGGCAAGACCTACGACGCCTTCGTCGTTCGCAAGGAGCCGAAGGATCACGGCCGCGGCCGCCAGGTCGAGGGCCCCGACCTGCAGGGCAAGCGCGTCATCGTTCTCGAGGACACGTCGACCACCGGTGGATCTCCGCTCAAGGCGATCGAGGCGCTCAAGAAGGTCGGCGCCGAGGTCGTGGCCGTCGCGGTTGTTGTGGACCGCGGCACCGAGGCCAAGGCCGTCATCGAGGCTGCCGGATACCCCTACTTCTACGCGATCGGCCTCAGTGATCTGGGGCTCGCTCCGTGAGCGACCCCAACCCTCCACAACCTTTCAACTGGAACCTCCCGCCAAAGAAGCCCGAGGATGTTGCAACCGAGCCGGTAGTGCCGCAGGCGCCACCACCGCGACCCAACTACGAGGATGTGCCCACCCAGGCCATCGACTACGACCCCCTCGCAACGCAGGCTATGCCTTTCGACGGAGCCCTCAGCGGCGCGACCGAGGTGCTCGGAGCGACGCCCGTCGGCCTCCCCGAGCTGCGCGATGAGAGCCTTGCGCCGGCCCAGCCGACGAGCGCGATCGACTCGCTCTTCGGGGAGAGCCAGTTCAAGGAGTACGAGTCGGGTGCCTTCCCCAGCGAGGGAATCTCTGCCCTCGTTCCCACCCGCGAGCGCACGCCGCGGGAGCCGCTCGGCACCACGCAGAAGGTGCTGCTCTGGGTCGCCGGCGGCCTGGTGGCCGCCCTCGTTCTCGTCGGGCTGTTCTTCGCAGGCACGAAACTCAGCGGGCTGTTCCCGCCAGAGCCGGAGGCGCAGGTGACCGCCCCGGCCGCATCCGCTGTTCCGGCGCAGCCGGTTGTGCTCGGTCCGGTTGCCCCGGGCGAGCACGCGTGGGATGACCTGCTCGGCAGCGAGTGCCTCGACCCCTATGTGTCGGCCTGGCAGGAGACCTACACGGTTGTCGACTGCGCGGCGCCCCATGCCGCGCAAATGGTCTTTCACGGTTACTTCGGCGACGAGGCATGGGCGCCCTACCCCGGGTCCACCGAGCTGCAGTCGCGCATCAACCTGCTGTGCACCTCGCCCGCGACTGTGAACTACGGCGCGGCCAGCCAGTTCGCCGATATTCAGGTCGCGGCGAGTTACGCGGCGACGGAGGAAGACTGGGCGGCGGGGCAGCGCGACTACTACTGCTTCATCTCGCGGTCATCCGCTGAGCCGATGGCCGTCAGCGTGGCGAATGCGGTGGTTCCCGTCGAGGGCCTGACGGCGACCGTTCCCGGCAACGACCCTTAGAGCTCGGTTTCCTTGGGCTCTGACCGCACGAGTTCGGCGACCGAGCCCAGCACCTCGTCGGGCCGGAAGGGGTAGCGGTCGATCTCGGCCTGGTCGCTGATGCCGGTGAGCACGAGGATTGTGTGCAGCCCCGCCTCGATACCGGCGACGATGTCGGTGTCCATGCGGTCGCCGATCATGGCCGTGTTCTCGGAGTGGGCGCCAATCTTGTTCATCGCCGAGCGGAACATCATCGGGTTCGGCTTACCGACAACGTAGGGCTCTTTGCCCGTCGCCTTGGTGATGAGCGCGGCGACGGCTCCCGTTGCGGGCATGGGGCCTTCGGCGCTGGGGCCGGTCGCATCCGGGTTGGTGACGATGAAACGCGACCCGTCACCAATGAGACGGATGGCCTTGGTGATCGCCTCGAAGGAGTAGTTGCGGGTCTCGCCGATCACGACGTAGTCCGGGCTCGACTCGGTCATGATGAAGCCGGCCTCGTGCAGGGCCGTCGTGATGCCGGCCTCGCCGATGACGAAGGCGCTGCCGCCGGGAATCTGCGACTGCAGAAAGTCGGCGGTGGCGAGGGCGCTGGTCCAGATGGACTCCTCTGGCACAACAAGGCCACTCGCCTTGAGGCGTGCGCTGAGATCACGCGGGGTGAAGATCGAGTTGTTCGTCAGCACGAGGTAAGGGTTGCCCTCGTCGCGCCACTGCTGCAGCAGCTCGGCCGCTCCGGGAACGGGGTGGTTCTCGTGAACGAGAACGCCATCCATGTCAGTCAGCCAGCACTCGATTTCGCCGCGTTCGCTCATGGGGCCATCGTACTGAACTCGCAGTCCGAGCTTTGAGGTGCGCCGAGTTCCCCTTCACCGCGCATCGGAAGGGGAACTAGGCGCACCTCAGCGAAATTCCGTCGTGTCGGGCAGCCGCGCCCGCATGATCTCAATGGCCGCCGGGTTCTGCTCCATGAGCACGAAGCGCCGGTCGAGCTTGGCCGCGACGGCGCCCGTCGTGCCGCTGCCGGCGAAGAAGTCGAGCACCCAGTCACCGGGCGCGCTCGACGCCTGCACGATGCGCCGCAGAACGCCCTCCGGCTTCTGCGTGGCGTAACCGGTCTTCTCCTTGCCGGTCGGCGAGACGATCGTGTGCCACCAGACGTCGGTCGGCAGCTTTCCCCGCTCGGCCTTCTCTGGCGTCACCAGCCCGGGCGCCATGTAGGGCTCACGATCGACGGCGACATTGTCGAAGTAGTACTGCGCGGGGTCCTTCACGTACACGAGGATCGTGTCGTGCTTGGCCGGCCACTTCTTGGTGGCTCGGGCGCCATAGTCGTAAGCCCAGATGATCTCGTTGAGAAAGCTCTCACGCCCGAAGAGCGCGTCGAGCACGACCTTCGCGTAGTGCACCTCGCGAAAGTCGAGGTGCAGGTAGAGGGTTCCGCGCTCGTCGAGCAGCCGCCAGGCCTCCTCGAGGCGGGGCTCGAGAAAGTCCCAGTAGTCGGCGAAGGCATCGTCGTAGGAGTACAGCAGGCCCTTGATGGTCTCGTAGGTCTGCCCCTTGAAGCCGGTGCGGGATCCGCCCGCTGTTCGCTTTGTCGTCAGCGTCTGCCGGGTCTGCGTTCGGCCGGTGTTGAAGGGCGGGTCGATGTAGATAAGACGAAAGGATGCGTCGGGCAGCTGCGCGAGGCTCGCCAGGTTGTCGCCCTCGACGACGAGGTTCGCGCCCTCGCTATGCCACATGTGGTCAGATTAACAGCATGAGCGACGCCACCCCCAACCCCAGCGTCGAACTCACGACGAACGGTGTCGGCCCGTGGCAGGGCGAGCTGCCCGAGGGCGAGCACTACGACCCCGAGCTGCTGGCGACCGGTGACAGCCGCAACGTCATCGACCGCTACCGCTACTGGACCATCGACGCCATCAAAGCGGACCTCGACGAGACGCGGCATCCGTTTCATGTGGCCATCGAGAACTGGCAGCACGACATGAACATCGGCTCGATCGTGCGCAGCGCGAACGCTTTCGGCGCAGACACCGTGCACATCATCGGCCGTCGCCGCTGGAACAAGCGCGGCGCCATGGTCACCGATCGCTACCAGCACGTGCTGCACCACGACACGGTCGAGGCCTTTGTGGCCTGGGCAGCATCCCAGAGCCTCCCGATCATCGCCATTGATAACGTGCCCTGCTCGGTCATCATCGAGACCTTCGCCTTTCCGAGAGAGTGCGTGCTTCTCTTCGGCCAGGAGGGCCCGGGCCTCTCACCCGAAGCGATAGAGGCAGCGGATGCGGTGGTCGAGATCACCCAGTTCGGCAGCACCCGCAGCATCAACGCCTCAGCCGCGGCCGCCGTCACCATGCACGTCTGGGTAACTCAGCACGTCGTGTTCTAGCGCGCGAGGCTCCGCCTGCGGCGACCTAGCACGACGAGAGCAGCGCCGGCGAGCAACACAAGCCCTGCCGCGAGCACGGCCGGGGCGGTCTCAACTCCCGTCGCCGCCAAGGACTGACCAGCGCGCACGGGGCCCGCGGCGTTGAGGTTCTCGAACGAGAGCGGGGCAACGCTCGCTGCGATACCGCCGAACTCGACAACGTAGCGTGAGATGGCGGAGCAGCCCGCGTCGTTCCAGCCGCGACCCGGGCCAACCCAGTTCACGAGGATGCACCGGTCTGTGGCTGTGCCGTTCGGCTCACCGTCGAACCAAGGCACATATGGCGCCTGAAGCCCGGCCTCGGGGCCAGCACCCCAGTGAGGGTTGCCGGCGATGTCGCTGTTGCTCGCGAACTGGTCGGCGGGTGCACGGAATGGATTCACATACGCGATCTCGGTGGTCGCCGCGATCCACGCGGTGGTGCCGTTGATTGCGGTGTTGACGAAGGTGTCCTCCGAAGCGGACGTGACGGTCGCGAGGTAGCCCTGCTGCCCATCGTGAACGAGCCCGGCAGCGGCATCCCTCGCCTGTTCCCAGCTGAGCGTGGCCGCGGGGAGCTGGTAAAGGTGATTGTTGCCCGGGTTGAGCGACAGGCCGTCGATCCACGAGTCGACGCTGATTGTGAGGCGCAGGTACGACTCGGCGGGGGTGGTCGGTGCGGTCCAGGTGAGTCGATCGGCGAGGGCCGTCGTCACATCGGACAGCGAACCGGTGAAGGCGATCTCGGTCACGTTCGTGAAGCTGGGCGATCCGGGCTGCAGGGTGAGCGACAGGCCGGTGGTGTCGACGGACATCGTGCCCTCTGCCAGCTCAATCCTCACGATGGCCCCGCTCCAGGTCACGTCCGCCAGGCCAAAGCTGAAGGGCGTGGACGTGCCCGCTGGAACCCAGCCGCCGATAGTCGGCGTGAGGGCTGGAGCGGCGCTCGCGGATGTGGCGGGAGTGAGGACCAGAAGGGACGCCACTAGCGCAGTGGCTACGGCTGTGATTCGTCTCACGGGAGGGTCCAATCGCTTGCGATGCCGCGCCCGAATGCGACGAACGCTCAACCATAACCCAGAGAGAAGCAAATTAGGACAGGTTGTTCTGATTCTGAACCTGCTTGTGTACGTTGACGTCGCCGATTCGCTGTAGCCCGAGCGTGACGGAGGCGACAAGCAGTGCAAGTCCGAGCATCCAGCTCCACACCGGGGTGAAGCCGATGAGAAGCACGGTCGCGACTCCGGCGACCGCGAGAACGACCTTGAGCGCGGCGATCGCCACGGGAGTGGAAGCAGGGGTAATCATCGGCTTCGATGACTCCAGCCGCGCGACGAGGGCGACAACCGGAATCACGGTGATGCCGACCAGCAGCAAAAACAGCGGGCGGGACTCCCACCACTCGAGGCTGAGAGGCTGAGGCGCTCCGAGTCCGACTCGCACCATAGAGAGTCCGATGACCGCGGCGACGGGTACGTGCCAGAGGTAGATGGTCATCGAGTTGCGGTTGATCGCATCCGTCGCCTTCTTGATGAGCGAGAGTCGCGCGAGTGCTGTCAGCCAGGGGTGCGCGAAGGCCACGAGAAAGATCTGTCCGATGGCGAGCACGAGAATGCAGGTGGTCGGCGGGTTGAGGTTCTCGTACATGTCGTTCGAGTAGCCGACCACGAGAGTGAGCACGAGCAGGGCGCCGTAGGCCGCAAGGCCGCCAGCAAGAAGAGCCCAGCGCGGCAGCCGCGAGAAAGCGCCATCGGCGTACCAGAAGCCCAGCTGCTGGATGAAGATCCAGACGAAGAAGAAGTTGAGATAGCTGACCGCCGCGAGGTGGAATGTGACTGAGATGGTGTCGATCACTAGCGCGGCGGCGAGCAGGCTCACCAGTGTGAGTACGGGCGCCCGCTCGTGCAGGCGGGCGAAGAGGGGCACGAAGGCGCTGCACCCGAGGTAGACGGCGAGAAACCACAGCGGCTGCCGAATGATCAGACCGATCGAGCCGAGCACCTCTGGCGAGATTCCGGCGATGAGGAGGATCGTGATCACAGCGCCGACGAGAGCGATGGGCGCGACGGCCGGGCGGGCGAGGCGATTGACGCGCTGCCCGATGTAGTCGGCGGGCAGGGCGCCCTTCTCGCGCATGCGCCGCCAGTGCTTGATGCTCGCGAAACCCCCGAGCAGGAAGAACAGCGGCATGACCTGCACGAGCCAGGTCGCCCACGCGAAGGCGTCGTTGCCGGCGAGGGCGTTGCTGATCGTCGGCATGTTGTCGTCGACGGTGATGCCACCCATGAGGGTGTGCAGACCGACGACAACAATCAGGCAGACGGCCTTGACCAAATCAACCGCGGAGTCCCTCACGATGTGAGGCTACTGGACGCGGAGAGCCGTCAGCGCCACCCCCTACGCACCAATGGCGGAGGGCCGAATCTCGCGGAATCGACGCACGCGGCCCTGTCGCCGCGCGGCCAGCACCGAGACGCCGAGGGCGGCCACCAGCCAGATGGCGAGGGGCAGGATCGCCGACCACAGAGCGGATGCGGTGCCGCCGTACATGAGCTGTCGCATGCCGTCGACGGCATGGCTCATCGGCAGCGCCTGGTGCAGCGCGCGCAGCGGGGCGGGCAGTGTCTGCCACGGGAAGGTGCCGCCCGCGGTGACCAGTTGCACGATCATCAGCAGCAGGCCGAGAAACTGTCCGACGCTTCCGAGCAGCGCGTTGAGGGCGAGCACGATGGCCGCGAAGGTAGCGCTGACGAAGACCATGAAGACGAGGAGGCCGCCCGCGTTGGCCACATCCAGTCGGAGGGCGAAGATCGCCACGAGAAAGAGGGCGACCATCTGCACGACACCGAGCAGCGCCGGAACCGCGTAGCCCGCGAGCACCGTGCGGATCGGGGTGCGCACGGCGGTGAGGGCGCGGCGCGAGAGCGGGCGCACGATGAGGAACAGTGCATAGATGCCGATCCACGCCGCGAGGCTGAGGAAGAAGGGCGCGAGGCCGGCGCCGTAGGTGCCCGCCTCGGTGACCGCGTGCTGCTGCACCGTGACGGGGTCCCCGATGGCCGAGGCCGTGGTGCTGCGCTGCGCGGCAGTCGTGGCCGGCACGTCGCCCAGCCCGCTGGCGAGCGAGTCGCTCAGCTGGGTCGATCCATCGGCCAGCTGGCTCGTGCCGTCGGCGAGGGCGGCGGCGCCGTCGGCTGCCGTGGCGAGTCCCTTGGTGAGCGTCGGCGCACTGGCGGCGAGAGTGTTCGTGCCGCTCGAGAGCTGTGCGGCACCGGTGCTCAAGGCGGCGAGCTTCGGGCTCAGGGTGCTGACGGCGGAGTTGATGCCGCCCGTGTATTTGGTCAGGCCATCGAGCTGCGCCAGAATCGGACCGCTCACCGCCGGGTCGACACCGGCGTTCGTGAATGCCGTCGCCACCTGCGATCGCACGCTCGGAGCCAGCGCTGCCGCCGCCGCCGTGCTCGTCGAGAGCGTGGAGGTTCCCGACGCGGCGAGCGACAGGCCATTGGCGACCTGCGCTGCGCCGTTCTTCAGCGCCTCCGTGCTCGACGGCAGAGCGGATGCCCCGTCGCGCAACCGCGCCAGCCCGTCGCTGAGATCGCTGGCTCCGCTCGCGGCGGTCGTTGCGCCCGAGGCCAGCTGTGCGGCCCCGTCGCTCGCGTCGACGAGCCCGTCGCGAATGTCAGAGATGCCGTTGAGCAGGGTCTGCGACGCCGCCTCGCCAACGTTGCTGGCGATGGTGGTGCGCACCGTTGCCGCGGCCTGCTTGGCAAGCGTGGTCGACAGGTAGCTGTTGGTGTCGTTGGTGGTCAGCTTCAGCTCTGCCTGCGTCGGTGCGTCGGAGGACGCGCTGGCGATGTCGGCCGAGAAGGTGGATGGAAAGGTGATGGCGAAGTCGTAGGTTCCGTCGATGACGCCGGCGGCGGCATCCGCATCGCTGACGACCTTCCAGCCGAAGGTGCCGTCATCGAGCAGGGAGTCGGCGGCGTCCTGCCCGTAGTTGTGAGATTCCCCGTCGACGGTGGCTCCCGCGTCGTCGACGACGATCGCGGCGGGCACCTGGTCGAGGTTGCTGTACGGGTCCTGGTTGCCCCAGAGGTAAAGCGCGCCGTAGACGACCGGAACGATCATCAGGGCGATGAGGGAGGCGACGCCGATGCGGCTCGCGGTGAGGCGCGCGAACTCGGCGCGGATAAGGGGCAGGACGCTCATGATGCGGCTTTCAGCAGACGGGAGGTTGCGGTGTCGGTGATGATGGCGACGGTGAGGCCACGCGCCGCCATCGAGGTGAGGGTCGAGTACCACTCGGCGGGGTCGCCGCCGTGGCGCTCGGGTGAGGTGACGACGAGAACGTCGACGCCGGGTCGCTGGGCGGCGAGCTCGCAGAGCAGCAGCACGCGGGCGGTCGCCGGCAGCGAGCGCATCGGCACCGCGGCGTACTCGGCGAGGCCGTGGCTGTCGAGGAAGGCGCGCACCGCTTTGCCATTGGAGGGCAGTCGGGCAAAGCTGAGCTCCTCGGCGACGACGACCGAGAGTGCGACGCCGGGAGTCGGCTCACTCGCAAAGGGGGTGTCGACGAGGGCGACGCGCGTGCGCCGTTCGCTCTCGGGCGGCGTGATGCTGCCGCCGGTGAGCGCAAGGCGACCGCCGAGCAGCAGCGAGAGCACCATGGGGCGCTCGTCGGTCTCCACGGCGACCACGGTTACCTCGCCCTCGGCAAGGGTGAGGCTGAGCGCGGGAAGGCTGGCGCTGAGGCCGGTGCCGATGGCGGCATCCGTCAGTTCGATGGTGGTCACTGCAGTGCTTTCGTCGTGTCGATGAGCTGTCCGGCGCTGCGCCAGTCGAGCCCCAGGGTGCTGAGAACGCTGAGCATCACCAGTCGGCGGCCTTCAGCGGGGGTGAGTGTGCTGCGGGTCGACTCGTCGAAGACGCTCAGCAGCGAGTCCTCGACGAGCCGGGCGAGGCGGCGCGCGTCGATATCGGTGCGGATGCTGCCAGCCGCCTGGCCGCGATCCACCGCGAACAGCACCATGGCCCGCAGCGGGGCCAATGACTCGGCCGTGGTGCTGCGCAACGTGCCGCGCAGGGCGAACACCGCCATGACCTGGATGCTCTCGACCTCGCTCCACAGCCGCGCGGCGATGAGTGCGAGCTCGATCACCGGGTCGTCGTCGGCGGTGCCGACGAGCGCTGCCGTGATGCGTGCGGCGCCCAGAGTAGTCACCTCGCGCAGCAGGTCGTCGCGGGTCGGAAAGTGCCCGTAGACCGACCGGCGGCTGAGCCCAGCCTCGGCGGCGATCGTCTCGAGCGAGGCGTCGGGGTCGCGATTGAGCGCGGTGCGCGCTGCGGCGATGAGGGCTGCGCGGTTCTCGACCGCATCCCGGCGTGTGGACATATCGTCAGCGTAATAACTTGCACAACACTGTGCAAGTTATCTCAGCAAACGCTCGGGGTAGAATTACCTGTAATCCCGTTCTAACGAGAGGCTTCGCCATGCCAGCGATCGTGATCATCGGTGCCCAGTGGGGCGATGAGGGCAAGGGCAAGGCCACCGACCTTCTTGCCAGCCGCATCGACTACGTCGTCAAGTTCAACGGCGGCAACAACGCCGGCCACACCGTCGTCATCGGCGACCAGAAGTACGCGCTGCACCTGCTGCCCTCGGGCATCCTCAGCCCCGGCGTCATCCCGGTGATCTCGAACGGTGTCGTCATCGACATCGAGGTGCTCTTTCACGAGCTCGACGCCCTCATCGCGCGCGACGTCGACGTGTCGAAGCTGCTCGTCAGCGCCAATGCCCACGTCATCACGCACTACCACCGCACGCTCGACAAGGTGACGGAGCGCTTTCTCGGCAAGCGACAGATCGGCACGACCGGCCGCGGCATCGGGCCCGCCTACGCCGACAAGATCAACCGCGTTGGCATTCGCATCCAAGACCTCTTTGACGAGAACATCCTTCGCCAGAAGGTCGAGGGTGCGCTGCACCAGAAGAACCACCTGCTCGTGAAGATCTACAACCGCCGCGCGATTCTCGTCGACGAGATCGTCGACGACCTGCTCGCCTACGCCGACCGTCTGCGGCCGATGGTCGCTGACACCGGCCTGATCCTCAACCAGGCACTCGACGCCGGCAAGACCGTGCTCTTCGAGGGCGGCCAGGCCACCATGCTGGATGTCGACCACGGCACCTACCCCTTTGTCACCTCCTCGAACTCCACGAGCGGTGGTGCCGCCACGGGATCCGGCGTCGCCCCCAACCGCATCGACCGGGTCATCGGCATCGTCAAGGCCTACACGACCCGCGTCGGGGCCGGCCCCTTCCCGACCGAGCTGCACGATGAGAGCGGCGAGTGGCTGCGGGCCCGCGGCTTCGAGTTCGGCACGACCACCGGTCGCCCGCGTCGTACCGGCTGGTACGACGCCCCGGTCGCCCGCTACTCGGCGCGCATCAACGGCGTCACCGACTACGTGATGACCAAGCTCGATGTGCTCACCGGCCTCGACACCATCCCGGTCTGCGTCGCCTACGACGTCGACGGCGTGCGCGTAGAAGAGGTACCGGTCTCGCAGTCGGACTTCCACCACGCGGTGCCGATCTACGAGGAGTTCCCCGGCTGGACCGAGGACATCACCGGTGTTCGCAATTTCGAAGACCTGCCGAAGAACGCGCAGGACTACGTGCTCGCCATTGAGAAGATCAGCGGCTCCCGCATCTCGGCCATCGGTGTCGGGCCGGGACGCGACGCGATCGTCGTGCGTCACGACCTCATCGACGGCTAGGGAATACCGCCCACTTCGTCCCCGTTTTGTGAAGCATGACTTCTCTCAACTTCGGACCTGTGGTGCTCGGCGGCAACGTCTTCGGATGGACGGCAGACAAGGACGCCTCTTTCGCAATCCTCGACGCCTTCATCGAGGGCGGCGGCACCTCGATCGACACCGCGGACTCCTACAGCGAGTGGGTGCAGGGCAACACCGGCGGCGACTCGGAGCGCATCCTCGGCGAGTGGATGACGGCGCGCGGCAACCGCGATGACATCGTGCTGGCCACCAAGGTGGGCTCGAAGAGCGACCGCAAGAGCCTCTCTGCTGAGACCATCGCCCTCGCCATCGATGAGTCGCTGGAGCGCCTGCAGACGGACCGCGTGGATGTCTACTACGCGCACTTCGATGACCTGAACACCCCGCAGGAAGAGACCCTCGGTGCCTTCGACGCGCTCGTGAAGGCGGGCAAGGTACGCGAGCTCGGCGTCTCAAACCTTTCGGCGGACCGCATCCGCAGCGCCGCGGCCATCGCCTCCGCTGAGGGGCTCATCTCCTTTACCGTCGCGCAGAACGAGTGGAACCTCGTCGAGCGTGCCTTCGACACCGAGCTGTTGCCCCTCATCACCGAACTCGGCATCGTCGAACTGCCGTACTTCTCGCTCGCACGCGGCTTTCTCACCGGCAAGTACCGCCCGGGAGCCTCCGTGGACTCGCCGCGCGCTGGCCAGACTGCGACCTACCTCGATGACCCACGCAACGTCACGCTGCTCGCGGCCCTCGACGAGATTGCCGCGGCGCACGCGGCCTCGGTGACCGCCGTCTCGCTCGCATGGCTGCGTGCCCAGCCGGTCGTTGGCGCCCCGATTGCCAGCGCGAGCCGTCTCGACCAGGTCGCCCCGCTGCTCGAGGTCGTCGAGCTCAGCGCCGACGAGGTCGCACGCCTCTCGGCCATCACGGGCTAGAGCGCACCACGGCCACGGGAGGCCGATTGGCTCTGCGGGGTGCGCGGCGCGGAGTGGCAGGATTGCAGGGTGACCGCCCCGCAGCCCCCGCCCATTGCGCTCGAAGGGCGCCACATCCGTCTCGTTCCCCTGCATGAGACCGATCTGCCTGAGCTGTTCGAGGCGATCGGCACCCCCGAGGTCTTTGCGGGCGGCTACGGCGGAGGACCAGCCGGATACCGCGGCACCGTCGAGGAGTTCGTCCAGTTCGGACAGGACTACTACGCCTTCGACCACAACATTGTCTACGGCGTGCGCACATTGGACGGCACCCTCGTCGGCACCAGCACGCTCGGCGACTTCGACCTCGAGCGCGAGCACGCCCACATCGGCTGGACCGCCTACGCCCCGCGAGTCTGGGGTACAACCGTCAACCCCGAGGCGAAGCTGCTCATGCTGGGCCACGCCTTCGACCACGGGATGGGGCGCGTCAAGCTCCAGGCCGACTCGCTGAACGACCGGTCGCGGGCCGCGATCCTCAAGCTGGGCGCCCAGTTCGAGGGAATCCTGCGCCGTGACTCACTGCGCCCCGACGGCATCTGGCGAGACACCGCCGTCTACTCGATCCTCGTCGACGAGTGGCCGGCCGTGCGCGCGGGGCTGCTGAAGCGCATCGATGGCTAGGTTCGCGATCCCGCTGCAGTTCATCGGCATGGGGCTCGTCTGGGGCTCCAGCTTTCTGTTCATCAAGGTCTCGCTCGAGGGCGTCAGTTTCTTTCAGGTGGCGTGGGCTCGGCTCGTGCTCGGCGGCCTCACGCTGCTCGTCATCGCGCTGCTGGCGCGGCAGAGGTTTCCGCGAGAGAAGGCCGTGTGGGGTCACTTTCTCGTAATCGCGGTGACGAACTGCATCATCCCGCACCTCGCGTTCTCGTGGGCAGAGCAGTACGTGAGCTCCGGACTTGCCAGCATCTACAACGCGGTCACCCCGATCATGACGGCCCTGTTCGCCACGCTCGCCTTCAAGGTCGAGAAGCTCACCGCCGCGCAGGTTGTCGGCATCGCGCTCGGCATCTTCGGCGTGATCATCATCATCGGGCCATGGCGCTATGACGCGTTCACGGGGGACCTCGCAGGGCAACTTGCCTGCCTGCTCGCGGCCTTCTGCTACGGGTTCAGCTACGGCTACATTCGCCGGTTCCTCAGCCACCGGCCGATACCCGGAATCATGTTTGCCTTCATGAACATCGGGGTCGCCGGTTTCATCATGCTGCTGCTGACGCCCGTCATCGCGTGGACCCCGGTCGAGCTCAACGGCTGGATCATTGCCTCGCTGCTCGTGCTCGGAATCTTCGGCACCGGCCTCGCCTACATCTGGAACATCAACGTGCTTCGCGCCTGGGGACCGACCGCTGCCTCGACCGTCACCTATGTAACCCCCGTCGTTGGTGTCTTCCTCGGGGTGGTGATTCTCGCCGAGGTGCTCAGCTGGAACGAGCCGGTGGGCGCCGTGATCGTCTTCGTGGGAATCCTGTTTGCCCAGAAGCGAATCTGGCTGCGGCGCAGAGCGATATTCTCAGAGAATGGCTGACGCGAACTCCGAACTGGCTAGCCTCCGGCTCAGCATCGACAACATCGACGCGGCACTCGTGCACATGCTCGCCGAGCGCTTCAAGTTCACCCAGCAGGTGGGCCGACTCAAAGCCGCGAATGACATGCCGCCGAGCGACCCCGAGCGCGAGCGGGTGCAGATCGCGCACCTGCGCGAGCTCGCCGTGCAGGCCCAGCTCGACCCCGCCTTCGCCGAGAAATTTCTGAACTTCATTGTTGCCGAGGTGATCCACCACCACGAGCAGATCGCCTCGACCGGCTCGATCGACACCCAGTGAGCACCTACGTCGTCACCGGCGGATCCCGCGGCATCGGCTACTTCGTGGCAGAGCAGCTGGCCACCGCCGGCCACCGGGTGATCATCGCGGCACGCGATGAGAAGCGAGCGGATGCCGCAGCCGCGTCCATCCGCAGCCACGCGCCCGGTGCCGTTGTCGACTTCGTTCCCCTCGACACCGCCTCGCTGGCTTCCGTCGCGGCTGCCGCGTCGCAGTTCGGCCCCATCGATGGCCTCGCCCTCAACGCCGGGCTGACCTCGAAGACCAACGGCCGTGAGGTGACCGTCGACGGCTTCGAGAAGGTGATGGCCACGAACTACCTTGGGCATTTCGCCCTCGTCGCCCAGGCCTTCTCGTCACTCAGCGCGACGGCGCGGGTGGTAAGCATGGGCAGCATGAGCACCCGTCTGGTCAAGGCCGACATCGCCGACCTCATGCAGCAGGAAGCTCGGTACAGCTCATCGAAGGCATACGCCTACTCCAAGCACGCGATGCAGGCCTTCGGGTTTGAGCTCGATCGCCGTCTTCGGCAGCGTGCCAGCGGCATCCAGTCGTTGATCGCCCACCCCGGCTATGCGCTCGACGTGCAGGCGCCGCCGCGCCCGGGCATCAACGACCAGATGTCGGCGGCCAACCGCTTCGGGCAGCAGCTGCTGCGCCCGATGACGCAGGGGCGCGATGCCGGTGCCGCGGCCATGGTGCGCGCGCTGACCGATCCCGAGGCGCAGGGCGGTGAGTACTTCGGCCCGCGCAACGGACTCAAGGGCGCACCGGAGCGCATCACCGCCGTCCCGCAAGACACCGACCCAGCTTTCGGTGCCGAGCTCTGGCGACTCAGCGAGCAGTGGGCTCAGCTAAAGTTCGATCTATGACCCGTAACGAGCCGCCGCGCAGGCCGATGATCAGCACCAAGTGGCTCTTCGTGCTTGGCATCGCCTTCGTGCTGTTCGGCATCTTCATGATCGTGTTCTTCCCGAACGTCTAGCCCGCCGTCGCCTCTCGGCATCCCCTCCCGCTCGCTCGCCTCCCGCGCTCTCGCCTCCCGCTCGAGGTGGCACGTACTGCGGGTGCATTGGCTTTCGCGCCGTCCAGACCCGCACTTTGTGCCACTTCGCTACGGGGTCCAGCCTCTAGAACGAAGAGCTGCCGTGGCTCTTGCCACCACCTGCGCTTTCGTGTGCGACTTGTTGATTCGCACGACGCGCCAGTCCAGCTGCATGATGTCGTCAAGGCGATTAACGTCGCGGTGGAACTGCTCTTCGTCTTCGCGGTGCTGTGCGCCGTCGTACTCGACCAGCACCTTGTACTGCGAAAATGCCAGATCGCCGAACGCGACGAACCTTCCCTCCGTATCGCGGATCTCGAAGTTGACCGCGGGTTCCGGGAGGCCGGCTCGCATCAAGGCGAGGCGGGAGAGGGTCTCACGCGGTGAGTCGGTGCGGGCACGAACCAGTGTCGCCGCTACGGATAACAGACGGGCTCCCGGTCGTCCGGAGAACGCTGCAACTCGCTCGTGAAGCTCGCCGAGCTCGGCGAGCGGATTCTTTCGCTTGACCAACCAGTCACCGGCGATCACTAGCTCGTCCAGCGACAGCTGGGATGAAAGTGCGCACCAGGTGTCGATCGGGTCCGAGAGCCGCAGCCCTCGATGCGTCACGATCGAAACGGAGCCGGGTTGGCAGTGGTGGCCGGCAACCCCCCACATGCGCGGAGCCCTGTCCGGCTTCACGACGCAGACGTGGATCGGGCCGGCGTTCAGCCGACGAGGCAGAGGAAATCCCCACAGGCGCGCTGCCGAGGCGTGGCTGAAGAATGCCCGAGGTGACATGCGTACCGCGTACGCCAGCAACGAGTCAACCTCAACGCCGTCGACGACCCGCACGCCGCGGAAAGGGCGCCTCAGGTCACGAGCGCGGAGGCGCCCAGCGCTGACTCCCGTCTCGCGTGCACTCTCGACGCTAAACGGGCTGGATGTCAGAGCTACGGGCAGAGAGGAACGTCGGGTCATGCACCGAGCGTGTCCGCTGCCTCCGCCCGCCCACCCGGGGCTCCCGCTATTCGTGCGGTCGCACTAACTGCGGGTACGTGGGGAGGATCAGGCTACGCACCCGCAGTTAGTGCCACTTCGCGGGCGAAGCAGCGGGCGGGCGGAGCGGGCGAAGCAGCGCGGCTACGCGCCGACGACGGCCCCGAAGTACTCCTGCATCGTGCGGGTGTGCGCCTCGTGCAGCTCGTCACCCGAGACCGTGAAGACATCCTGGATCTCGAGCGCGGTGCCGTCCGTCACGCCGATGCGGGTGACGGGGTAGCCGCGACCCTCGCAGAGGCCCTGGAAGCGCACGTCGTCTTCGCGGGGCACAGAGACGATCACGCGGCCGGTCGACTCGCTGAACAGGGCGGTCGTCACGTCGATGTCGTCGCGCTCAAGCAGGTCGCCCAGCCAGACACGGGCGCCGACGCCGAAGCGCAGCACCGACTCCGCGAGGGCCTGCGCGAGGCCACCGTCGGCGAGGTCGTGCGCCGAGGCGATGATGTTCTGCTCGTTGCCGGCCTTGATGAGCGCGGCGAGTGCGAGCTCGCGCGGCAGGTCGACGGCCGGCGGGCGTCCGCCGAGGTGGTCGTGAATCGTGCCGGCCCAGGCGCTGCCGTCGAGCTCAAGCTGGGTGGTGCCGAGCAGGTAGATGTTGTTGCCCTCGTCCTGCCAGCCGCTGGGGATGCGCTCGGCGACGTCGTTGATCACACCGAGCACGGCGATGACGGGGGTCGGGTGAATGGGAACATCGCCGGTCTGGTTGTAGAACGAGACGTTGCCGCCGGTGACCGGGATGTCCATCGCGAGGCATCCGTCAGAGAGACCCTCGACGGCGCGCGAGAACTGCCACATGACCTCGGGGTTCTCTGGGCTGCCGAAGTTGAGGCAGTCCGAGACGCCGACCGGGGTTGCGCCGGTGACCGCGACATTGCGAAAAGCCTCGGCGAGGGCGAGCTGGGCGCCCACATAGGGGTCGAGCTGGCAGTAGCGGCCGTTCGCATCCGTTGCGACGGCGAAGCCGAGCCCGCTCTCCTCATCGACGCGAACCATGCCGCCGTCGTCGGGGTAGCTGAGGGCCGTGTTGCCGAGCACGTACTTGTCGTACTGGTTGGTCACCCACTCCTTCGAGCTGAGGTTCGGCGAGGCGAGCAACTCGAGGAACTCAGCGCGAACATCACCCGATCGAGGAAGAACGGATGCCGTGTCGGCCTGCAGCGCGTCGATCCAGGTCGGGTAGACGACGGGTCGCTCGTACACCGGGCCGTCAATCGCGACAGTGCGCGGCTCGACATTGACGATCTGCTCGCCGTGCCAGTTGATGATGAGTCGCCCGGTGTCGGTGACCTCGCCGAGCACAGACGTCTCGACATCCCACTTCTGCACTACTGCCAGGAAACCGTCGAGCTTGTCGGGAGTGACGATCGCCATCATGCGCTCCTGACTCTCCGACATGAGGATCTCCTCGGCGGTGAGCGAGGGGTCGCGCAGCAGAACCTTCTCGAGCTCGATGAACATGCCGCCGTCGCCGTTCGAGGCCAGCTCAGAGGTTGCACACGAGATGCCCGCCGCCCCGAGGTCTTGGATTCCCTCGACGAGATCCTGCGCGAAGAGCTCGAGGCAGCACTCGATGAGCACCTTCTCGGCGAAGGGGTCGCCGACCTGAACAGCAGGACGCTTGGTCGGCCCGCCCTCAGAGAACGAGTCGGACGCGAGGATGGATGCGCCGCCGATGCCGTCGCCGCCGGTGCGCGCACCGAACAGCACGACCTTGTTGCCGACGCCCCGGGCGTTGGCGAGGTGCAGGTCCTCGTGGCGAAGAACGCCGACCGCGAGGGCGTTGACGAGCGGGTTCGCCTGGTAGACGGAGTCGAAGTAGGTCTCGCCGCCGATGTTCGGCAGGCCGAGGCAGTTGGCATAGAAGCTGATGCCGCTGGTGACACCGTGAACGACGCGGGGGGTGTCCTCGTGGTCGATCTTGCCGAAGCGCAGGGCGTCCATGACGGCGACCGGGCGAGCGCCCATCGAGATGATGTCGCGCACGATGCCGCCGACGCCGGTGGCCGCGCCCTGGAAGGGCTCGATGTACGAGGGGTGGTTGTGGCTCTCGATCTTGAAGGTGACGGCCCAGCCGTTGCCGACGTCGAGCACGCCGGCGTTCTCGCCCATGCCCACCATGAGGTTCTTCTTCATGCTCGGGCTGACCTTCTGCCCGAACTGGCGAAGGTAGGTCTTCGACGACTTGTACGAGCAGTGCTCGCTCCACATCACCGAGTACATGGCGAGCTCGCCGCTCGTGGGGCGGCGACCGAGAATCTCGCGAATGCGAAGGTACTCGTCTTCTTTGAGGCCAAGGGCGCCGTAGGGCTGCTCCTTCTCTGGCGTCGCTGCGGCATTCTGGACAGTATCGGCACCCGGGGTCACACTGACGATTCTACCGAGAGTGCAGGTGACCGCCATGATGCGCGGCTAGCCTTGACCCTTTGCACTGCTGAGGAGGCGCATTGATCGACTGGACTGCCTGGTATGGCCTGCCCGTGGCGATTGGCATCGCCCTGATCGCGGCGCTGATCGTGATCGGCGTCGTGGCGGTGGCGGCGCGATTGGCGGCCCGGCGCCGTGCGGGCGCGCGGGTGCTGATCAGCACGGCGCGGCATCCGTTTCGCCTTCTCGTCGTCATGCTGGCGGTCTGGGCGGCGTGCTCGCTCACCCTCACCGATGAGGTCTGGCGGCCGAAGCTCAACCACGGCTTTCTCATTGCCGTCATCATTCTCGGTGCGTGGTTTCTCACGGCGCTTGTCAACTTCACTCTCGGCGCGGTGCAGTCGAGATACCGAACGGATGTCGCCGACAACCGCCTCGCCCGTCGCGTTCAGACGCAGCTCACCATCGTTCGCCGGCTCGTTGGTGTGGTGTTCTCTGTCATCGCGATCGGCGCCATTCTGCTCACCTTCCCCGGCGTGCAGGCGGTGGGTACGAGCATCCTCGCCTCGGCGGGTGTTCTGTCGATCGTGGCCGGTCTCGCGGCACAGTCGAGTCTCGCCAACGTATTCGCCGGGGTGCAGCTGGCCTTCAGTGATGCGATTCGCGTCGACGACGTGGTGATCGCCGAGGGCGAGTGGGGGCGCATCGAAGAGATCACGCTCACCTATGTCGTGGTGCACATCTGGGACGATCGCCGGCTCGTGCTGCCCTCGACCTATTTCACGAGCACCCCTTTTCAGAACTGGACCCGCAGCTCAAGCGAACTGCTCGGCTCGGTTGAGCTCGATCTCGACTGGGGAGTGCGGCCTTCGGAGCTGCGGGCAGAGCTCGAGGCGATCCTCGCCCGCACCACCCTCTGGGACGGCCGCGCGAGTGTTCTGCAGGTGACGGATGCCGTCGGCGGCTACGTGCGCGTGCGCGTCCTGGTGACCGCGGTTGACGCCCCAACTCTCTTTGACCTGCGCTGCTACGTTCGCGAGCAGTTCGTCGAGTGGCTGCATGCCAACCGCCCCGATGCCCTACCGGCCACTCGCGTGCGCATGGCCGAGGATGCGGCACCGCGCGAACGCACCGCCGCTTTGGAGGGCGACCACCAGGGCTTGTTCACCGGCACGCCCGACTCCGAGGAGCGCGCCAGCCTCTTCACCTCTTCCATGCCAGTGGTGCCGCCGCAGCGGTAGCGACTCCATCGTTTTTGCTGGTAGACAGACATGTTCGTCGGCGAACGTATGCGTTTGCATATCTATCGTTGGGGCGTGAAAAGAGACTTTGCGATGGGCGCGGGGGTACATATAGTAGGCAGGTGGCCGACCCGAGGATTGAGCGAACGCGCATTCACGTGCTCACCGTGACGCGGCGAATGCTCTCGGAACGCACGGGCGAACCTCTCACCTTCTCGCGTCTCGCTGACGAAGCGCAGGTGTCGCGTCGAACGCTCTACACCCACTGGGGTTCCATCGAGCGCGTTATCGGCGAGGCCGTTGCGTTGCACACCGCCGAGTTCAGCATCGACCCGGAGGGCCTGCAGCCGCGCGAGATTCTTCGCCTGCTGCTGGAGGCCACGCGTGACAGGCTGACCGATCCCGTCACCCACCTCGCGTTGACCAGTCTCGTCGCGCAGGCGTCGACCGACGACGCGGCGGCGGAGGTACTCGCGGCGATGAGCACCGAGCGCCTCGACGAGTACACCGCCCTGCTCGGTGAGATCACCAACGCGCAGTACAGCCAGATCGTCGGCCCGCTGTTCTTCAACTCCATCGTTCTCGGCGAAGAGATCACCGACGAGTTCATCGACACCCAGGTCGAGTGCGGCCTGACGATTCTCGGGGTCTAGCGCCCTCCGGGCGGACCAAGCGTCAGCAGCACCACGAACACTGTCGCGACAGCGACAACTGCGGCGGTCACCAGCACGATCGGGTGACGGATGAACCACCGCGCCAGACGGTCGATGGCGCTGCGGTCGCGTGGGTTGTCGGTAGCCTCCCGACGCCATCCGCCATCGAGGCGGCCGCTGCGCGCGAGCCATAGCTCGGTCGCGATCGTCGCATAGGGAACGACCGCGCTACCGATGGCCAGCACCGTGACACCGATGCCCCACCGCTGGTTGATGGCGACGAGAAGAGCCGTCGCAGCATAGGCGAGAAAGATGAAACCGTGGATGCCGCCGGCGACGCCCACCGCCCACTCGACGTGTGCCGTCGCGCGCAGGATCAGCGCGGTGATGAGCATGGTCCAGGTGACGGCCTCGGCGAACGCGAGCACGCCGAAGAGGCGACGGGGTGACACGGATGAAACCTAGGCGCGGGTCAGAGCGGCGATCGCGCTCGTGAAGAAGGTGAGGCCGTCGGTGCCGCTGCGCATCGCATCCGTGGTGTCTGGTCCGAAGCCGAGCTCGGTCGCGTGCTCCGGGTGCGGCATGAGGCCCACGACGTTGCCACGCTCGTTCGAGACGCCGGCGATGTCGTTGATCGAGGCGTTCGGGTTCACGTCGACATAGCGGAAGACGACCTGGCCGTTGCCCTCGATGCGGGTGATGGTGTCGGCGTCGGCGACGAAGCGACCGTCGGCGTTCTTCAGCGGAATGACGATCTCCTGACCGTCGGCGTAGCCGTTGGTCCAGTCGGTCGCCGCGTTCTCGACGCGCAGTTTCTGGTCACGGCAGATGAACTGCTGGTGGCCGTTGCGGGTGTGGGCGCCGGGAAGCAGGCGGGCTTCGGCGAGCATCTGAAAGCCGTTGCAGATGCCAAGCACTGGCATGCCCTTGTTGGCCGAGTCGATGACCTCGGCCATGATGGGCGAGTGGCTGGCGATAGCGCCGGCCCGAAGGTAGTCCCCGTAGCTGAAGCCACCGGGCAGCACGATCGCATCCACACCCTGCAGGTCGTGGTCGCCGTGCCAGAGGGCGACGGGAGTCGCGCCGGCCAGGCGTACCGCGCGCTGGGCGTCGCGGTCGTCGAGCGAGCCCGGGAAGGTGATGACGCCGATCTTCACTCGTTCACCGTCACGCTCACCACGTCTTCGATGACGGAGTTGCTGAAGAGGTCTACAGCCAGCTCGTTGACCTCGGCGAGCAGGGCGTCATCCACCGGCCCGTCCACGGTGAGCTCGAAGCGCTTGCCAATGCGCACGGCGCTGAACTCGGTCTTGCCGAGGCGGGCGAGGGCTCCGGCGACGGCCTTGCCCTGCGGGTCAAGAAGCTCTGCCTTCGGCATGACCTCGACGACGATTGTTGGCACCGGTTGACTCCTCGGCGTTCGCTGGCGGACGGCCTCAGTCTAATCGAATGGTGTGGTCGGCCCTGGGCGCCGTCGCCCGGATCAGCTCGGCGTTCGCCTCGTCGGGACCGAGAGACCAGGCGCGCGCCTCGTCGGGCGTCTTGCCGAAGCGCTCGTGCCGATCAATGAGACGCGACAGACGGATGCCCTGGTCGACGTCGACAAAGAAGGTCTCGTCAAGCAGGGCGGCAGCCTCGCCCCAGCCGCCACTGTCGAGCAGCAGGTAGTTGCCCTCGACGATGACGGTCGCGGCCGACGCGGGGATCAGAACGCTGTCGGCCACCGCCTCCTCGATCTCGCGGTCGAAACCTGCGGCGCTCACCGTGCCGCCGGCGCGCAGTTCCCGCAGGGTCTCGATGAACCCCGGCACGTCGAAGGTGTCGGGTGCGCCCATGCGCTCGCGGCGCCCAAGCGCCACCAGCTCGGCCTGCGGCAGGTGGTAGCCGTCCATGGGCAGCAGGGCAGCTGAGAGCTGCGCCGCGAGAGCCGCGGCGATGGTGCTCTTGCCTGCGCCCGGCTCGCCGACGATGCCGAGGATGCGGCGGCTGGCGGTCGCGGTTTCTGTCAGGTAGTCGGCCACCGCATCCGTGCTTCTAAAGAGCACGGCGCTGCGCCAGCACGCCGCTCGCGACGGCATCGTCGATCGCGAAGCGCGCCCAGTCGCGATAGCCGATCTCGCTCGGGTGAAAGAGGTCGCTCGCGAAGAAGCCGTCGGAGTAGGGCGGCGGAGGCGGGCTCATGCGCGCGTTCTGGGTCATTCCGACTATGCGCCGTGCCTCCCCCTCGAGGCTGCGCGAGTGGCGATAGAGGTTGCGCCTCAGCGGGTTGGGCAGCAGTTCGAAGCGAAAGAACGCCGGCAGCGACGACATGATGACTGTCGAGTCGGGGCTCGCGCTTCGCAGGCGGCCGATCAGCTGGCGGATGTCGCGACCGAAGGCGGCCCGTGAGCGCAGCCCCAGGGCGTCGTTCGCGCCGATCGAGAGAAAGGCGATGTCGAAGGGCTCGCTCACCGCCTCGTCGATGAAGCGCTCGAGAAGGTCGCGCGAGGTCGCACCGCTCTCGCCAACCGCACGCCAGTCGACACCGCGTCCCAGCCGTTCGCCCAGCTCGCGCGCGAGGTTGCCGGGAAGCCCGTGCTGCTGAGTGGGCGCGCCCACCCCGGCGACAGTCGAGTCACCGAGAAGCAGAACGCGCAGCGGGTCGGGCCCCGCGTGCGACCCGTGCCACGGCAGAGCTGCCGGCGGCAGGATCGGTGTCTCGCGCCGCAGTCGTTTGCCCTGTGCGTAGAGCACCGGTGCAACCGGAATCATGGCAACCCTGCTCAGGCGCTCGGCGACAGTCATGGGCCAAGGGTACTCGCGAGCCGATTTCGTCATGGACGCGGCAAGGGGGCTAGCGCGCGTCGTGCGAAACCGGCTCGCGAGGGTCTGTGGTTAGCCGAAGAGGCCCTTCTTGCGCTTCCAGCCGTTGGCCTCGAGGAAGTCGAATAGCGGCTTCTTGATCTTCGCGGTGTCCCAGCTGTAGACGAGGGGGGCGATGGTCGCATCCTCGCCCTTCTTCTTGTTGACTCCGCCGAACTCGAAGCTCATGCCCTTGCTCGAGCTCTTGCCGCTGAAGCCGCCGACGCTCTTGCCGAAGGAAATTTTGCCGTCACTGTCGATCGAGCTACCGCTGTCGCTCGACTTCTCCTTGGGCTTCCAGGTGCCCTTCTTCTCGTCGAGGTCGACGGTCACCTGAAACTTCTTGTCGACCGACTTGTACTGGGTCGGGTACAGCGACTTGGCGCTGACGATGTCCCACCGGGCGACGATGGAGTTGCCCTTCACCTCGTACGTGAACGGCTCCTTCGGATCGTTCAGCGAGGGAACGAGGGCAAGGAGGTCCTTAAGCGGTGTGGTCATGACGCAACACTATGTAGTGCGAGGGCCCGCGCGTCAGTCCCCCATAGGGGGCGCTGCTGAATCGGACTCACGCGCCGGGTTTTTCTGGCAGCGAGAGGTCAGGCGCTGGCTCGCACCAGGATCAGGTTGCCCCATGGATCGTCGACGGCGACCGTCTGGCCGTCGTCGCGGGTCTGCACGCCGAAGTGCCGCATCCGCTCGGATAGCGCACCCACGTCGTCACTGCTCGGCACCTCGATGTCGACCCGGCCGAGGCCGAGCGCGATCTGCCGCGGTCCTGCGCCCTTCGAGTTCCAGGTGTTCATCGCCATGTGGTGGTGGTAGCCGCCGGCACTGACGAACAGCGCCTGACCCGGCATCTCGACCGTCGACTCGAACCCGAGGCGGTTGACATAGAACTCGCGGGCACTGGCCACGTCACCGACCTGCAAATGCACGTGGCCAACGCGGGCGCCGCCGATGACGGGGTCGGTAATGGCCTGCTCGGTGAGGTTCTGCTGCAGAAAGGCGTTGGGATCGAGATAGAGGGTGCCCATCTCGATGGAGCCGTGTGCCCAGCTCCACTCGCTGCGCTCACGGTCCCAGTAGAGCTCAACGCCGTTGTTCTCGACGTCGTTGAAGTAGAAGGCCTTGCTGACCAGGTGGTCGCTCGAGCCGGTGAAGTTGTTCGGGTAGTGCTGGGCCACCGAGTACACCGCAGCGGCGAGGGCCTCCTCCGTGTCGAAGAGAATCGCGGTGTGAAAGAGTCCGGCGTCGCGCGGCGAGGCGTGCCGGAGGTCGGGCGAGTGCTCGAGCACGATGACGGCCGTGGTGCCGCGGCCGAGGGTGACCGTGGGCCCGTCGGCGGTGAGCACCTGCAGGCCCACGCCATCCCGGTAGTAGGCGGTCATGGCGTCGAGGTCGGCGACGCGGAGGGTGACGGCACCCATGGCGGTATCAGCAGCAAGAAGGTCCATGATGGGTACAACTTAGTTGAACTCTCAACTATTCCGGTAGCCTGAGAACATGCGGCTCACCCCCGAGCAGAACAGCGCCTGGCGCTCTCTCGTGCTCATGACCCACGTGCTTGACGATGCGCTCGACAGCCAGGCGCAGCGCGACGGCGGCCTGCCACACGCGTACTACAAGGTGTTGGTCTACCTGTACGAGACTCCCGAGCGGCGCTTGACGATGGGTGAGCTCGCCGCGCGGCAGCGGTACTCAACGAGCCGGATGACGCACGCCGTCACCGCCATGGAGAAGTCTGGTTGGCTGCGTCGCAGCGTTTCATCCACGGACCGCAGGGTGCGCCTCGTCGAACTGACACAGCATGGCGTCGACCTGGTGCGTACCGTGTCGCCGCGCCAGGCCGTCGAGGTGAGGAGCAGGGTCTTTGCGCGCCTCAGCGCTGTGCAGGTCGAGCAGCTCGAGGCAATCAGCCTCGCCATCGTTCGCGGAATCGACGAAGGCCCCGACGCCGTGACGTCGGGGCCTTCGAGGTGAGTGGTTACTCTGGAAGCGAGAGAACCGTGTCGATGAGGTACACCGTGGCGTTAGCGGTGTGCACGCCGCCGCAGATGACCTTCGCATCGTTGACCATGATGTTGTCGCCACTGCCGGTCACGGTGAGCTTGTCGCCCTGAACGGTCGTGAGCTCTCCATCGATGTCGGCCGGCAGAATCTGGCCGGGCACCACGTGGTAGGTGAGGATGCTCGTCAGCAGCGCGGCGTTCTCGGGCTGCATGAGAGCGGTGACCGTCTCGGCGGGCAGCTTGGCGAAAGCGTCATCCACCGGCGCGAAGACGGTGAACTCTGAGCCATTGAGCGTGTCGACGAGGTTCACATCGGGGTTGAGCTGGCCGCTGACCGCCTTGACGAGGGTGGTGAGGAGCGGGTTGTTGGAGGCCGCGACAGCGACCGGGTCCTGCGCCATTCCGACGATCGAGCCACCGCCATCCGGCACCGCCTCGGCGTAGGCCGCGCAGCCCGAGCCGACGAGATCGGCCGTGTAGTCGTTCTCCATGGCGGGAGCGCTGGTGTCGGTGGTGGGCTTGTCGTTGGTGTCGCTGGTGCTGCTCATCGAACAGGCGCTGAGCCCGAGCATTGCCACTGCGGTCAGTGCCACAGCAGCGAGAGTGTTGCGCTTCATTGCATCCCCTTGATGGTTTGAGGCGGCCCTTGTGGGTCGTCTTGGAATGCTCTTCGGTGCCCTCGCCGATGTGGGTGGGAAATTTCTTTTCGCCCATCCGTTTCGGTGCGCTCTCCGAAAAGTCCTTCATCCAGCCGCTCTCGACTGGGCTCTCATACGGAGGACAACGTGCTCAGTCTCGCTCTCATCGGCTTCCTCGGAGGCCTCATCACCGGTATCTCGCCGTGCATTCTGCCGGTGCTGCCGGTGATCTTCCTCTCGGGCGGCGCGCAATCCGCGCGCACCGACGATGCACCGCGTCCGGTCTCGAAATGGCGGCCCTACGCGGTGATCGGTGGTCTGGTGGTGGCTTTCAGCGTGTTCACGCTGCTCGGCTCTCTGCTCCTGGCACTGCTCAACCTTCCCCAGGACTTCCTGCGGTGGGCCGGCATCGTCGTTCTCGTGCTGATCGGCATCGGGCTCATCGTTCCCGCCTTCCAGCACATCCTCGAGAAGCCCTTCTCATGGATCCCGCAGAAGAACGTCGGCACCGACCGCGGCGGATTCGTGCTCGGTCTCGCCCTCGGCGCCGTCTACGTTCCCTGTGCGGGCCCGGTGCTCGCCGCCATCACCGTCGCCGGCTCGACCGGCCGGATCGGCGTCGAGACCATCGTTCTCACGATCACCTTCGCGATCGGTGCAGCGCTGCCGCTGCTCGTGTTCGCGCTGGCCGGCCGCCGCGTTGCCGAGCGGGTGAAGACCTTCCGTAAGCGCCAGAAGGGCATCCGTCTCACGGGCGGCATCCTCATGATCGCGCTCGCCATCGGTCTGGTCTTCAACGTTCCCCAGCTGCTGCAGCGACTCGTTCCCGACTACACCAGTGCCTTGCAGGAGCGATTCAGCAACTCCGAGCAGATCGCGGAGCAGCTCGATCTCGGCGGCCTCGAAAACGACCAGAACAAGGATCTCGACAAGTGCACCAACGGAGCCACCGAACTCGAGAGCTGCGGCACCGCCCCCGACATCACCGGCATTCAGGAGTGGTTCAACACCGAAAACAACCAGCCCATTGACCTCGCCGATCTCAAAGGCCAGGTCGTGCTCATCGACTTCTGGGCCTACAGCTGCATCAACTGCCAGCGCTCGCTTCCGCACGTGACCGCGTGGGATCAGGCATACCGCGATGCGGGGCTCACCGTCATCGGCATCCACTCGCCCGAGTACGCCTTCGAGAAGGTGCCCGCCAACGTCAAGGCAGGGGCAGAGAGCTTCGGCATCACCTATCCGGTGGCCCTCGACAACAACCTCAGCACCTGGACCAACTACCGCAACCGCTACTGGCCCGCGCACTACCTGATCGACGCCGACGGCGTCGTGCGGCACGTGAAGTTCGGCGAGGGCGGCTATGCCAACACCGAGAAGCTCATTCGAGAGCTGCTGAAGGACGCCAACCCGGATGTGGCGCTGCCGGCCGCGACGGACGTGACGGATGACACCCCCGAGTCCGGGAGCACCACCCCGGAGTCGTACCTCAGCCTCGGCAAGGTGGTGAACTTCGGCGGCGACGAGGACTACGCCTCCGGAACCAACACCTACGCCTACCCGAAGAAGCTCGCCGCTGACAGCTTCGCGCTGAAGGGCGACTGGGCTCTCGACTTTCAGAACGCGAAGCCCGAGGGTGGCACCGGCAGCATCAAGCTCAACTACCACGCGAGCGAGGTGCGTATGGTGCTCGCCGGAGAGGGCACGGTGACGCTGAAGGTCAACGGTAAGACGACCACCATCGACGTCAGCGGAACGCCTGACAGCTACCAGCTACTCAAGACCGACAAGAACGAGAAGGGCACGCTCGAGGTCACACTGAGCGAGGGCCTCGAGGCCTACTCCTTCACCTTCGGATAACCCGCGCTCAGTCGATGCGCTCGGCGATCAGGGGGCCCGTCTCGACGAGGTCCCCTGGTTCGCCGACAGCCCAGGCACCCTCGAGCGCCTCCAGTGCGCGGGCGAAGCGCTCCGGCTCGTCGGCAGACAGCGTGAAGAGCGGCTGGCCCTCGGTGACGGTCTCGCCGGGCTTGACGTGCAGGTCGATGCCGGCGGCATGCTGAACCGGATCCTGCTGGCGGGCACGGCCGGCGCCAAGACGCCAGGCGGCGATACCAAAGGGGAGGGCCTGCTGGTCGATGAGCATTCCGCTGCGCGGAGCGGTGACCACGTGGGTCTCGCGCGCGACAGGCATTGCAGCATCGGGGTCGCCGCCCTGGGCGCGGATCATGGCCCGCCACGTGTCCATGGCCTTGCCGTTCTTCAGGGCGCCCTCGACATCCGCATCGGGGAGCCCGGCCTGCGCGAGCATCTCGCGGGCCAGCGTGACGGTGAGCTCGATGACATCGGCGGGGCCGCCGCCGGCGAGAACCTCGACGGACTCGCGCACCTCGTTGGCGTTGCCGATCGCGAGGCCAAGAGGCACGTTCATGTTCGTGAGGAAGGCCGTGGTTGAAACGCCGGCGTCGTCACCGAGCTGCGTCATCGTGGTGGCGAGCTCACGCGCGACCGCCTTGTCCTTGAGGAAGGCACCGGAGCCGAACTTGACGTCGAGCACGAGCGCGGCGGTTCCCTCCGCGATCTTCTTCGACATAATCGAGGATGCGATGAGCGGGATCGCTTCGACGGTTCCGGTGATGTCCCGAAGCGCATACAGCTTCTTGTCGGCGGGAGCGAGGCCGCTGCCGGCCGCACAGATGACGGCCCCGACATCCTCAAGCTGCTGGAAGAACTCGGCGTTGCTGAGGTCGGCACGCCACCCGGGAATGGACTCGAGCTTGTCGAGGGTTCCGCCGGTGTGTCCGAGGCCGCGACCGCTGAGCTGCGGCACTGCGACGCCGAAGGAGGCGACGAGCGGGGCGAGCGGAAGGGTGATCTTGTCGCCGACACCACCCGTGGAGTGCTTGTCGGTCGTGCGCTTCGAGAGTGAGTCGAAGTTGAGACGCTCGCCGGTCGCGATCATCGCGAGGGTGAGGTCGCGAATCTCATCGCGGTGCATGCCGTTGAGGAAGATCGCCATAGTCATGGCGCTCATCTGCTCGTCGGCGACGTAACCGCGGGTGTATGCGTCGACCAGCCAGTTGATCTGGTCGGTGCTCAGGGTGCCGCCGTCGCGCTTCGCGCGGATCAGGTCGACAGTGTCAAAAGGCTCGACGGCCATTAATTTTCCTCTTTGTATGCGGCGAGCGTGCGGGGCCCGAAGGCGTCCGGAATTACCTCGTCGATGGTCTTGATGCCGCTCACTGTCTCGAGCAGCATGCCTTCGGCCGAGTGCTCGAAGAGCAGCTGACGGCAGCGGCCACAGGGCATGAGGATGTTGCCGTGGCCATCCACGCAGGTGAAGGCGACGAGCTTGCCGCCGCCGGTCATGTGCAGCGTCGAGACAAGGGCGCACTCGGCGCACAGCGTGAGCCCATACGAGGCGTTCTCGACGTTGCAGCCGACAATCACCCGCCCGTCATCGACAAGCGCGGCAACGCCCACCGGAAAGTTCGAGTACGGAACGTAGGCGTTCTTGGCGATCTCGTTTGCCCGCTCGCGCAGCGAGTCCCAGTCAATTGCAGCGGTCATGACTTGATGTACGGCTTTCCCGCGGCGGCCGGACCACGGACACTGCCGACGAGTCCGGCAACGGCGAGGATCGTGACCACGTAGGGAAGCATCTGCATGAACTCGCTGGGCACGGGCGAGCCGAGGGTGCTCAGCGAGGTGCGCAGGCTGCCAGTGAAGCCGAAGAGCAGCGCAGCGAGCGTGGCTCGAACGGGATCCCAACGGCCGAAGATGACCGCAGCGAGGGCGATGAACCCGGCGCCGTTGGTCATATCCTTGCCAAACGCACCGCCGAGGCCGAGCGTGAAGAACGCACCGCCGAAGCCAGCGATGGCGCCGGCGAGACACACGTTCCAGAATCGCGTGGCGTTGACCTTGATGCCGACGGTGTCCGCCGCGGTGGGGTGCTCACCCACTGCCCGAAGGCGCAGCCCCCACTTGGTGTGGAACAGTCCGAGGTAGACCGCAACGATTGCGACGTACATGACGTACACGATGATCGTCTGGTTGAAGAGGGTCGGGCCGATGAGCGGAATCTGGCTGAGGATCGGCACGGGTAGGCGGTCAAGGTTCGGCGGCGAGTTGAACTGCTCGGCGTTGGGCGAGAGCACCTGTGAGTAGAAGAACCCGGTGAGGCCCGTGACGAGAACGTTGAGCACCACACCGACAATGACCTGGTCGACGATGTACTTGATCGAGAAGACGGCGAGCACCATCGACACGAGCACGCCGGCCAGTGCCGCAGCCAGCAGCCCGATGAACGGGTTGCCCGTGATCGTCGCCACGACCGCCGAGGTGAAGGCACCCGCAAGCAGCTGGCCCTCGATAGCGATATTGACCACGCCAACGCGCTCGCTGATGACTCCGGAGAGAGCTCCGAAGATCAGGGGAACGCTGAGCGTCACCGTGCCGACGAGCAGACCGGGGATGACCAGCGGCTGCTCGCCCGCCGACGCCCAGGCGAGGAATCCGATGACGAAGAGGAACACGAAGGGGATAGAGACCCAGAGCGGAACTCGTCGCTTCATCCACGTGAGCCAGGCGGCGAACGCGGTGAGCGCCGTCAGCGCGATGATGACGACGATCGTGGTGGCGAAAGTCGGAAGGAAGACCGTCGGCAGGGTGATGAAGTCGCTGTCTGTCGAGAAGCGGAAGGAGCTCGTGTCGACGTCGCGCGGCAGCAGGATGAAGAGCACGACAGCGATCACCACAACGGCGAGGAAGGCGATCGGCACCTTCCAGCTGACGATGGTGACGGTGCCAGCCGGGACGGTGTTGTGCGTCTCCGGGGCGGTGGGGTCGGTTGCGATGCTCACTTGGCGACCTCCTGGGTGGCGGTGATGACCTTGGCAGCGCGGGTGACGCCGGGGGTGGGCAGGCGGAAGATCGCCCGAACGAGCGGCGGTGCCGCGATGAAGAGCACGATGAGCGACTGAACGACAAGGACGATCTCGTTGGGAACGCCCTCCGAGGCCTTCATCGTCACCCCTCCGGCCTTGAATGCGCCGAAGAGAATGCCCGCCGCGAAGATGCCCCACGGCTTCGAGCGACCGAGCAGGGCAACCGTGATCGCATCGAATCCGATGCCCGCGTCGATGCCGTCGCTGAAGCCTTTGGTCTCGGTGCCCATGACCTGGTTGACGCCCGCAAGGCCGACGAGACCGCCAGAGAGCAGCATCGCGTAGACGTAGATGCGCTTGACGTTGATGCCGGCGACGCGGGCGGCGTGGGGGTTCTCGCCGACGGCGCGGAACCGGAACCCGAGGCTGGACCGCGTGAGGATCCACCAGACGAAGACCGTCGCGGCAATGGAGAGGATGAAGCCGAAGTGCAGGTTGTACTTCGGCCCGAACAGCTCAGGGAACACCGCGGTCTCGAGCATGGGAGCCGACTTCGAGTTGATGCTGCCCGGCGCCTGGAGGGCTCCGGGGGTGCGCAGCAGAAACTGGATGAGGAAGTACGCAACGAAGTTGAGCATGATCGTGACAATCACCTCGTGTGCGCCGGTGCGAGCCTTGAGCAGTCCGACGATTCCGCCCCAGATCGCCCCCGCCGCAATGCCAACGAGGAGGGCGATGATGAGGTGGATGACGGGCGGCATCGGGACGGCAAACCCGATGAAGCCGGCCGCCGCCGAGGCCACGAGCATCTGTCCACGTCCGCCGATGTTGAACATGCCGACACGGAACGCGAGCCCGACACCGAGGCCGGCCGCGATGAGCGGCGTCGCGTAGGTCAGCGTCTCGGTCAGCGGGCGAATACCAGAGGCGAAGTCGTCGGCGCGGAAGTTGTAGATCGAGCCGCGGAAGAGCGAGTAGTAGGCGCCTCCGACGGAGTCGCCGATCGCCTGGAAGGTGGCGAGCGGTCGGCTGAAGAAGTAGCCGGCCGCTGTCTGCACGCCCTCGTCGGTCAGGGCGATGAGAATGCCGCCGGCCAGGAGGGAGAGCACGACCGCGAGCACCGAGATGACGGCGGAGCCACCGAGGATGTCTCGCAGCGCCTTGTTCCAGCGATCGTCCTCCTGCGTCTTCGCGGGAGGAGTAATGGTTGAGTCGCTCACGCGGCTCCCTTCGTGCCGACGGGGACCTCGCCAGCCATCATGAGTCCAAGAACGTCGCGGGGAGTATCGCCCGGGACGATGCCGACGATAGCGCCGCGGTACATGACCGCGATGCGGTCAGCCAGGGCGGTGACCTCGTCAAGCTCGGTCGAGACCACAATCACGGGGATGCCAGAGTCGCGGGTCTGAATGATGCGGGTGTGCACGAACTCGATGGACCCGACGTCGAGTCCACGGGTCGGCTGCGCGGCGACGAAGAGCCGCAGCTCGCGGCTCAGCTCGCGTGCGAGCACCACCTTCTGCTGGTTGCCGCCGGAGAGGCGACCGGCGTGGGTGTCGATGCTCTGAGTGCGAACGTCGAACTCTTTCACCTTCTCGCGGGCGAAGTCGGCCAGGAAGGCGCGGCGCAACGAGCCGTTGCGAACGAAGGGCTCGGTGTCGCTGCGGTCGAGCATGAGATTCTCGGCGATGGTGAACTCTGCGACGAGACCGTCTTCGGTACGGTCCTCTGGGACGAAGCCGACGCCCGCGTTGAGAATCTGGTGCACGCTGCGACCGGTGATCTCATTGCCGTCGAGCGTGATGGTGCCGGTGGTGCGGGGCTGCAGACCGAGCAGGGCCTCAGTGAGCTCCGTCTGTCCGTTGCCCTGCACGCCGGCGATGGCGAGAACCTCACCCGCCCGCACGTCGAAGCTGACGTTGTTCACGAGGATCTGCCCGCGGTCGTCGATGACGCTGAGGCCGTCGACGACGAGGGCACTGCCACCGAGATTCGGGGCATCCTTCGCCACCGTCAGCTCGACGGCACGACCGACCATGAGCGAAGCGAGCTCCTTGTTGCTCGCGGTCGGCGACGCGGTGCCGACGACCTTGCCGAGGCGGATCACCGTGATCTCGTCGGCGATGGCGCGCACCTCGCGCAGCTTGTGGGTGATGAAGACGATGGCGGTGCCGGACTGCCGCAGCTGGCGCATGATCTCGATGAGCTCATCCGTCTCTTGCGGCGTGAGCACGGCCGTCGGCTCGTCGAAAACGAGAACCTTGGCGTCCCGCGAGAGTGACTTGATGATCTCGACGCGCTGCTGCACGCCGACCGGCAGGTCTTCGACGCGTGCATCGGGGTCGATCTCGAAGCCGAACCGAGCCGAGATCTCGCGCACCTTCGCGCGAGCGGCGTCCAGGTCGAGGCGACCGCCGAAGCGGGTCTCCTCGTGGCCGAGCATGACGTTCTCTGCGACCGTGAAGACGGGAATGAGCATGAAGTGCTGGTGCACCATGCCGATGCCGGCAGCCATCGCATCGCCGGGGCCAGAGAAGTGCTGAACGACGCCGTCGAGCAGGATCTCGCCCTCGTCAGCCTGGTAGAGGCCGTAGAGAACATTCATCAGCGTGGACTTACCAGCGCCGTTCTCACCGAGCAGGGCATGGATGCTGCCCGGCTTCACCGTGAGGTCAATGTGGTCGTTCGCCACCAGGGTGCCGAAGCGCTTCGTTATGCCGCGGAGTTCAAGTTGCATGGTCTGTTGATTCTAGATCGTCGGTTAAACACTGCGGGGAGGCCAGCAGTACTGGCCTCCCCGCAGCGGGTGAACTACTTAGCCCTTGAGGTAGGACTTGACGACGATGTCGCCAGCGATGATCGAAGCCTTGAGCTCCTGAACCTCGGTGTCGAGCTCGGCCGGAACCTTGTCGGCGTAGTCGTGGTACTCAGCGATGCTGACACCCTCGTTCTCGAGCGTTCCGACGTAGGCGGCCGGGTCGAAGTTGTCCTTGCCTGCGGCAAGAACGGCCTCGTAGGTCGCGAGGTCGATCGACTTGCGCACCGAGGTCAGCAGCAGGTCGGCCACTGACGGGTCAGAGACGAACACGTCGGCGTCGACACCGAGCATGGCGATGTCCTTGCCGCTGTCGCGGATCGCAGCTGCAGCGCTCTGGTAGATCGGGCCACCGACGGGCAGAAGCACGTCGACGTCCTGGTCGATGAGGGCCTTGGCGGCGGTGGTCGCGGCCGGGCCGGCCTCGAACTCGCCGGTGAACGAGCCGTCAGTGCCGTCCCATCCGAGGGTCTGGACGCTGGTGCCCTTGACCTCGTTGTAGTAGTCGGCGCCCTGCTTGAAGCCGTCCATGAAGATGGTGACGGTGGGGAACTTGTCGCCACCGAAGGTGCCGATCTTGCCGGTCTCGCTCATGCCTGCCGAGAGGTAGCCAGCGAGGAACGCGGCGTCAGCGGTGTCGAAGACGATCGGCTTGACGTTCGGCGCGTCAACCGTGCCGTCGAAGTTGTTGTCTGCGGCGTCGTCGATGAGGATGTACTCGATGTCCTCGTTGGCAAGAGCCGAGTCGACGGTCGCCTGCGAGAGGGCGAAGCCGACGGTGACAATGACCTTGCAGTCCTGGTCGACAAGCTCCTGGATGTTCGGAGCGTAGTCGGTCTCGGTCTCGGACTCGAGGGTGATGGGCTTCTGCGCCTTGAGCTCCGCGGCTGCCTTGGTGATGCCCTCGAAGCCGAGCTGGTTGAACGACTTGTCGTCGAAGCCGCCCTTGTCAGAGACCATGCAGGTCTGGAAGTCGACGTCGGAGCCAGCTGTGGTCTCCTCGTCGGGAGCCTCGGCGCAGCCCGCGAGTGCGAGAGCGCTGACGGTGATGAGTGCGAGGCCGCCGAGGGTGGCCTTGCGAGATGTGATTCTCAAGATGTGTCCTCCAAGAAATGCCCGATGTGCCCGGGACTATTGCCGATCACGTTACCTTTTATTTCGGCCCAATCCGATGGTTCATTGACAAAGCGACCGAAGAGTTATGAAGCTTCACGCGTTTGTTACATTCGCGCGCAAGATACTTGCATCGGCGACGAGAGCACGGCCATTTGCGCTCACCAGTGCGGTCTAGAGTTTGCGGGTGGAGATTCAGGCCTGCATCAACGGCAGTCGGCAGCGTGACGCGCACCCGCGGCTGCCCCGCAGTGCCGCAGAGCTCGGCTGGGACGCCCGCGACTGCGCAGCCGCCGGCGCCACCAGCGTGCATGTTCACCCGCGTGAACCGCGACGCGAGTCGATGGGGGCCTCGGCCGTCGCTCGAGCGGTCAACGCCGTCCGCGCCGCAGCACCGGGTCTGCCTGTCGGAGTGACCACCGGCGCCTGGTTGGTTGAGAACCCCCGCGACCGCGTTCGGCTGATAGACGAGTGGGATGTTCTGCCCGACTTCGCCTCGGTGAACTGGCATGAAGACGGCGCGGCCGATGTCTCCGCCGCCCTGCTCGACCGCGGCATCGGGCTCGAGGTCGGCCTGTGGACCCTCTCGGCCGCCCGCAACTGGGTGTCGTCAGAGATCGAGTCAGAGTGCCTTCGGGTGCTCGTCGAACTGCCCTCGCGGGCAACCATCGCGCTCGCCGACGAGATTCTCGACATCGTGGGCGATGAGTATCCGCTGCTTGTGCACGGCGAGGATGAGAGCTGCTGGCCTGCCCTGCAGTACGCGCTCGCACACGGCCACGGCATCCGTATCGGCTTGGAAGACACCCTCGAGCTGCCCGATGGCAGCGCGGCGCCCGACAACGCGGGGCTAGTGCGAGCCGCTCTGGCGCTGCGTTAGGTCATAGTTCCAGCGGTTGGCCTGCATGAAGGTTCCCGGTGGGTACTCGATTGTCTCCTCGCCGACCAGCGCGAAACCCAGACGCTGCGCCAGCGCGTTTGACGCAACATTGGTGACGCCCGGGCACGCGGTCATCGTGGCAAATCCGCCGCGGGCCGCCGCGTCATCAAGGGCCAGCGAGACCGCCGCGGTCGCCAGACCACGTCCCTGAAACTGCGGGATGACGGCCCAGCCGATCTCGTATGCCCCCTCGTCTTGCCAGTAGCCGATGGAACCGATTGCCTCGCCGTCGAGCATCGCGCAGAACGGCCAGGCGTCGTGTCCGGTTGAGACGAAATTGAGGTAGCGGCGGTGGCGGTCGGCAAGCTTCTCGTCGGACTCTGGGCCGCCGAGAAAGGCTGTCATCTCTGCCGAGTTGCAGGCCTCGAGCACGCTGAAACGCGAATCCGTCCAGGGCTCGAGGGTGAGCATCACAGCTCCTTGGCGAAGCAGAGGCTGAGCGCGCTGTCGATGTAGTAGCCGAAGTTCGGAATGCGCGTGTAGCCCTCGCGTGTGTAGAACCGGATCGCGTCGGGCTGCTGGTCGCCGGTCTCGAGCACGAGACGGCGGTACCCGCGCTCGCGTCCGGCCTCCTCGAGGCGACCGAGCAGCGCTGTCGAGGCGCCCGTTCCGCGGGCAGACATGGTGACGAACATGCGCTTGATCTCTGCCTCGGTGGAGTCCAGTTCGCGCAGGCCGCCGCATCCAACCGGTTTGTCGTCGACGAAGGCGACGAAGAAGGCGGTGATGTCGTTACCCGAGGGTGCGGGGCCCGGCTCGGAGCCCGGGCGGCCGTAGCGCTGCTCGATCTCGGCGCGCTGCGCCTGGCGAAGGCTCACGCTCGCCGGGTGATCCCAGGCCACCTGCTCGATGATCATGTCGTGAGCTTCTCGACCAGTTCTCGGTAGCGGGCCGCGGTCTGCTCGACGATCTCGCTGGGCAGGGTCGGGGGTGTTCCGGACTTGTCCCAGTTGGCGGCGAGCCAGTTGCGCACAATCTGCTTGTCGAAGCTGGCCGTGCGCTCACCCGTCTCATAGAGAGCGGCGTCCCAGTAGCGCGAACTGTCGGGAGTGAGCACCTCGTCGCCGAGGGTGAGCGCGCCGTTCTCATCGGTGCCGAACTCGAACTTCGTGTCGGCGAGAATCAGCCCGTGCGCCTCTGCCACGTGGGAGGCGGTGGCGAAGATGGCGAGCGACGCATCGCGAAGCGCCTCGGCTGCCGATCGCCCGACGATCTCAACCGTGCGCTCGAAGCTGATGTTCTCGTCGTGCTCGCCCATCGGGGCCTTGAACGCGGGAGTGAAGATCGGCTCGGGCAGGCGGTCGCCATCACGCAGGCCCGCGGGCAGGGCGACACCGCAGACGGACTGCGTGGCCTGGTACTCGACCCAGCCACTGCCCGACAGGTAGCCGCGCACCACGCACTCGATCGGGTACATATCGAGGGTGCGGGCGAGGGTGGCGTTGCTCGGCAACGCGGAGGGCTGCGGAACGACCAGGTGGTTCGGCACATCGAGCTGCGCGAACCACCACAGGGTCAGCTGGGTGAGCAGCTCGCCCTTGCCGGGAATGCCCGGCTCGAGCACGTGGTCGAAGGCGCTGACCCGGTCACTGGCGACCATAAGCACCTGATCGGGAAACTCGTCAGAGCGGAAAAGGTCGCGCACCTTGCCCGAGTAGAAGTGCTCCCAGCCAGCCATTACTCGGCCACCCTCAGGGCGATGTCCGAGCGGAAGTGGCTGCCCTGCAGCTCGATGTGCCCGAGCGCCTCGTACGCTTTCGCGCGGGCGTCGGCGAAGGAGGGGCCGGTGGCGACAACACTGAGCACGCGACCGCCGGTCGCAACGAAGTGACCGTCGGCGAGGGCGGTGGCGGCGTGGGCGATGGTCACGCCATCCACGTCGAGCGCCAGCTCGAGGCCGCTGATTGGGCGTCCCGTGATTGGGTTCTCTGGATAGCCCTCGCTGGCTAGCACGACCGTCACGGCCACGTCATCCGTGAACTCCGGTCTATCGAGGGCTCCGAGGCCGCCGGTTGCGGCGGCAAACAGCAGCGCGCTCAGCGGCGTCTTCAGGCGCGGCAGCACAACCTGCGTCTCTGGATCGCCGAAGCGTGCGTTGAACTCGATGACACGAATGCCGGATGTCGTCACAATCAACCCGCAGTAGAGCAGGCCCACAAATGGCGTGCCCTCACTCGCGAGCTGTCGCACCGTCGGCATCGCGACCGACGCGATGACCTCGTCGACGAAGCCGGACGGCAGCCACGGCAGCGGCGAGTACGCCCCCATGCCGCCGGTGTTGGGCCCTTCGTCGCCATCCAGCGCTCGCTTGTAGTCCTGTGCTGGTTCGAGCGGCAGCACGTTCTCGCCGTCGCTGAGCAGAAAGAGCGAGACCTCCTGGCCGTCGAGAAACTCCTCGACAAGCACGCCGCCGTACTGCAGCCAGTACTCGGCGTGGCGGTGCGCGGCGTCGTGGTCATCGGTGACGATGACGCCCTTGCCCGCGGCGAGGCCGTCGGCCTTGATGACGTAGGGAGCACCGTACTCGGCCATCGCCTGCTCGGCCTGCTCGAGCGATTCGGCGCGGGTCGCCCGACCCGTCGGCACGTTCGCGGCCTCCATGATGCGCTTCGCGAAGGCCTTGCTGCCCTCGAGCTGCGCCGCCCGCTTGCTCGGACCGAAGACCGGAATGTGCGCACGCTGCAGGTGATCGGCGACCCCGGCCACGAGAGGCGCCTCCGGCCCGATAATGACAAGCTCGATGCCGTTGTCGACCGCGTACTGGGTGACAACCGCGCCATTGGTCGGGTCGAGCCCAACCGTCTCGACCTGCGCGCTGATACCAGCGTTGCCGGGGGCTGCGGTGATCTGGTGATCGACGCCCTCGCTCAGCAGAGAGGTGATGATGGCGTGCTCACGCGCACCGGAGCCGAGGACGAGGATTCTCACTCAGTCAGAGTACCGAACGGTTAACGTGGACTCGTGGCTAGGCCAAGAATCACGGATGAGGTGGGCATTCCCGCTGTGCGCGCCACCGAGCGCACCCGCGACCAGACCGCGACCGCCGTTCGCTTTCTGCTGCAGCTGCTCGTCGACCGGGTGCCCGGCAACACGGTCGAGGTGCGGGTCCCGCCTTTCGGTGCCGTGCAGGTCGTCGAGGGACCGCGGCACACCCGCGGAACCCCGCCCAACGTGATCGAGATGGATGCAGAGACCTGGATCGGCATCGCCACCGGTGCGATTGCCTACGGCGACGCGCGCATCCACGCCTCGGGCACACGGGCCGACATCAGCTTTGCCGTGCCGCTGCTGCGACAATAGGAGCATGAGCGACACCCCGACCGAGACGCAGGTCACCATTCGTCGCGCCCCCAAGGTGCCGATCTTCCTCATTCTCGGCGGAGCGCTCGGATCCATCGTGACCCTCGTGCTGACCATGACGCAGAAGGCCGACCCCAACGTCGGCTACGCGGCGTCGTTCGGCTACTTCCTGCTCTACGGCCTGCCCGCGGGCGTGCTGCTCGGCGCGATCGTCGCCCTCGTGCTCGACTTCGTCTCGCGCCGCCGCGCGCGCGCCGCGACCGCCGAGGTCACCTCGGTCGAGGCGCCGCCCATCGAGGGCGAACTGCTCGACTAAGTCGCCGCGCTTACGAGGCGTTTTCGGACATCCGCCCCGGTTTGTTTTCGGCTCGCGGCGCCGAAATCGGCTCGCGAGGGCTACGAGAGCTGGTTCGCCTCGACCCAGCTGAGGTACTCCTCTGAGACCGTGCCGGTGACGTACTCGCCGGTGAAGCAGCTCATCTCGAGCTCGGTGAGCGGTGAGCCCTCGAGAATCGCGGCCTGCATGTCGGCGACCTCCTGGTAAATGAGGTAGTCGCTGCCGAGCTCGCGGTTGATGTCGGGAATCTTGCGACCGTGCGCGACGAGCTCGTGGCGCGAGGGCATGTTGATGCCGTAGACGTGGGGGAAGCGCACGGGCGGTGCAGCCGACGTGAACGTCACCTTGTTGGCGCCGGCCTCGCGGGCCATCTGCACGATCTCCTTTGAGGTGGTGCCGCGCACGATTGAGTCGTCGACGATGAGGATGTTCTTGCCCTTGAACTCCGAGCCCATCGCGTTGAGCTTCTGCTTGACGCTCTTCTTGCGCTCCGCCTGGCCGGGCATGATGAAGGTGCGGCCGACGTAGCGGTTCTTGTAGAAGCCCTCGCGGTACTCGAGGCCGAGCTTCTGTGCCACCTGCATGGCCGCCGGCCGCGAAGAATCCGGGATCGGCATGACCACGTCGATGTCGCCCCTCGGCGTGTACTGCGCGATCGTGTCGGCGAGGCGGTTGCCGAGGCGAAGGCGGGCGTCGTAGACCGAGATGCCGTTCATGATCGAGTCGGGGCGGGCGAGGTAGACGTACTCGAACGAGCAGGGCACGAGGCGCGCATGCGGCGAGCAGAGCTTCGAGAACATCTCGCCGCTCGTGGTGATGAAGACGGCCTCGCCGGGGGCGACGTCGCGCACGATCTCGTAGCCGCCCGACTCGAGCACGAGCGACTCGCTCGCCACGATCCACTCGTCGCCGACGAGCCCCGTGGTGCGGCGGCCAAGAACGAGGGGACGGATGCCGAAGGGGTCCCGAAAAGCCAGCAGGCCGTGTCCAGCGATCATTGCAATCGCCGCGTAGGAGCCCTCGACTCGCTCGTGCAGCCGCGTGATCGCGTCGAACACCTGGTCGGGGTCGAGCTCGCGGCCGCGCACCTGCGCCTGCAGCTCGTGGGCGAGCACGTTGACGAGAATCTCGGTGTCGGAGTCGGTGTTGAGGTGACGGCGGTCGACCTCGAACATCTCTTTGGTCAGCTCACGGGTGTTGGTGAGGTTGCCGTTGTGCACGAGAACGATGCCGTAGGGGGCGTTCACATAGAAGGGCTGCGCCTCCTGCTCGTTGGTCGCGGTGCCCTTGGTGGCGTAGCGCACGTGGCCGAGGCCCATGTTGCCGAGGAGGCCGCGCATGTCGCGGGTGCGATACGCCTCACGAACCTGGCCCTTGACCTTGTGGGTGTGAAAGACGCTGCCCTCGTTCGTGGCGATTCCGGTGGAATCCTGACCGCGATGCTGAAGGAGAAGGAGTGCGTCGTACACCTGCTGGTTGGCCGGTGACGATGAGACGAGGCCGACGATGCCGCACATGCGGAAATGGCTCCAGACCGTAGAGTGGATGGTACTTAGAGCAGTCTTTCACGTTGCGGATGGGATCACCGGCATGGCCAACAAGTACGCCGAAGCTGGAGTCGACACTGCGGCAGGCGATCTCGCCGTCGAACTGATGAAGTCGGCGGTGTCTGCGACGCACGGACCCGACGTGCTCGGCGGTGTCGGCGGCTTCGCCGGACTCTTCGATGTCTCGTTCCTCAAGTCGTACAACCGGCCCCTGCTGGCCACCTCAACGGATGGGGTTGGCACCAAGGTCGCCATCGCCCAGGCCCTCGACAAGCACGACACCATCGGCCAGGACCTCGTGGGCATGGTTGTCGACGACATCATCGTGGTCGGCGCCAAGCCGCTGTTCATGACCGACTACATCGCCTGTGGCCGTGTCGTTCCCGAGCGCATCGCCGACATCGTTGCCGGCATCGCCCGCGCCTGCTCAGAGACCCGCACCGCTCTGGTCGGCGGCGAGACGGCAGAGCACCCCGGCCTGCTTGGCCCCGACGACTACGACGTGGCGGGTGCCGCGGTGGGCGCGGTCGAGGCGGGCGCGCAGCTGGGCCCGCACCTCGTCAAGGATGGCGATGTCGTCATCGCGATCGGGTCATCCGGTCTGCACAGCAACGGCTATTCCCTGGTGCGGCACATTCTGTCGAGCAGGGACATCGGCTACACCGACCGGTCCGATGAACTCGGCGGCATCGTCGGCGAGGTGCTGCTCGAGCCGACCCGGCTCTACACCTCCCCCCTGCTGCGCCTGCTCAGCGACCAGAAGGTCGGCCTCGCGGTGCACGCCTTCAGCCACGTGACCGGTGGGGGCATCGCGGCCAACCTCGCTCGCGTGCTGCCGACCGGCAGCTGGGTTGAGGTCGAGCGCGCGTCGTGGTCGCCGCAGCCGGTGTTCCGCGTGCTCGCCGACATGGGCGGCATGGATCTCACCGAGACCGAGGGCACGTGGAACCTCGGCATCGGCATGTTCGCCGTCGTGGCCGACCACGCCGCGGACGGCGTCATCGCTCGACTTGCCGAAGACGGACTGCCGGCCTGGACGGTGGGCACCGTCACGATGGGTGCCCGCGACATCACCGGCTTCGAGCAGGGTGCCAAGGGCGTGAACGGCGGGGCCGTTCGCCTGATCGGGTCCTACCGCAGCTAGCTGACCGGGTGGCCCGTGCGCCGCGCCCGCATCACGAGGATGCCGGCCGCGAGCAGCAGGGCGGCGCCGGCAAGTAGACCGATTGGGTCGCTGCCGGTGGCGGCGAGGGCGGCAGCGGGAGCGGCGGGGATGATAGCGGCGGGCACCGCGACACGGGCGCTGAAGATATCAGTGATGTTGTTGGTGTCGCCGGCAACCAGATTGGAGGCGTCGGAGCCGTACGTGATGTAGCGTCCGTCAGCCGAGATCGCCGGCGCGAAGCTGCCGCCGTCGGTCTGAGCGCCGTCGGCGGCGGTGCTGACCAGCGCGGTGATGCCGGTGATGGTGTCGAAGAGGAACACGTCGTAGCTGGTGTTGGTGTCGCCAGCGACGATATTCGTGGCGTCGGAATAGTAGGTGATGTAGCGTCCGTCGGCCGAGATCGTTGACTCGTAGCTGCCGCCGTCGGTCTGTGCGCCGTCGGTGGCGGTGCTGACCAGGGTGGTGGTGCCGCTGGTGGTGTCGAACAGAAACACGTCGTAGCTGGTGTTGGTGTCACCGGCGACAAGGTTGCTCGCGTACGAGTAGTAAGTGACGTAGCGGCCATCTGCGGATATCCGCGGTGTGTAGCTGCTGCTGTCGCCCTGGGTGCCGTCGGTGGCGGTGCTGACCAGGGTGGTGGTGCTGGTAGTGGTGTCGAAGATGAACACGTCGTAGCTGGTGTTGGTGTCACCGGCGACGAGATTGGTCGCGTTGGAGTAGTAGGCGATGTAGCGTCCATCTGCGGATATCCGCGGTGTGTAGCTGCTGCCGTCGCCCTGGGTGCCGTCGGTGGCGGTGCTGACCAGGGTGGTGGTGCCGCTGGTGGCGTCGAACAGGAACACGTCGTAGGCGCCATTGTTATCGCCTGCGACGAGGTTCTGGGCAGCTGAGTAGTAGGTGATGTAGCGCCCGTCGGCCGAGATCGCCGAGTCGAAGCTGCTCTCGTTGGCCTGGGTGCCGTCGGTGGCGGTGCTGACCAGGGTGGTGGTGCCGGTGGTGGTGTCGAAGAGGAACACGTCGAGCCGGTTATTGGTGTCGCCCGATACGAGGTTCTCGGAAGCTGAGTAGTAGGTGATGTAGCGTCCGTCGGCGGAGATCGTCGGCGCGTAGCTAGGTCTGTCGCCCTGGGCGCCGTCGGAAGCGGTGCTGATGCGGGTGGTGGTGCCGGTGATGGTGTCGGTGACGAATACGTCGGTAGCGCCGTTCGTGTCGCCGACTACAAGCGTGCTGGCGTTAGATATGTAGGTGATGTAGCGCCCGTCGGCGGAGATCGCCGGCGCGTAGCTGCCTTCGTTGCCCTGGGTGCCGTCGGTGGCGGCGCTGACGAGCGTGGTCTCCTCGACGGGCAACGCCGCGGATGCGGGCGTTGCGCCGGCGAGCAGGAGGGTTACTGGCAGCATTATCAAAGCAACGGTGGCGGCTTTGAAGCGTCGAGAGCTATTCACTCCCAAATGCTAACAGTTGTCTCGTTCGACAAATATGGAACGAAGTTACGCGGTCTTGTTCTCCGCGATCTCGTCGGCGTCGTCATCCTCGTCGTCTACGTCGTCTACGTAGGCAGCGCCAGCGTATTCGGGCCAAGCTGCGAGGTCGTCTTCAAGCCGCGGGTCGACGGGTGCAGCGCCACCACCGAGCTCCTTCTGAAGCTGGTTGTAGTTCGTGTCAGGACTGAAGTACTTCAGGTCGCGTGCAACCTTGGTGTGCTTCGCCTTTTGACGGCCTCGCCCCATGCGTGACCCCCTCTGATTCGTACCGGGATGAGCCTGAGATGGCACCGGGAACTTGGGCTGAAAAGTAGTGAGCAGTTTAGCACGCAGCCCATGCGGGTAACGTGGACACGTGAGCACAGGGAATCCCGACACGTCCGTTGTCGTGATTGGGGCTGGGCAAGCCGGGCTCTCGGTTTCCTACTATCTTCAACGACTCGGACTCGAAGCAGGCAACGAGTTTGTCGTGCTCGATCGCGGCCCGGGCACCGGCGGCGCCTGGCAGCAGCGGTGGGAAGCGCTGCGCATCGGCTCCGCGCACCGCATCAACGACCTGCCCGGCATGGAGGCGATCGGTGTCAGCTTTGAGACCGCAGACCGCACTCTGCCGGCCAAGGACGTCGTGGCCGAGTACTACGCGAAGTACGAGGAACACTATGGATTCCAGATAGTGCGCCCGGCGAACGTCACCTCTGTCGAGAACCGCGGCGCCAACCTCGCGGTGACCTTCACGGGCGGCGATGGCCCGCGCGAGGTGACGACCGACATCCTCATCAATGCGACGGGAACGTGGGGCTCGCCCTTCATCCCCTGGTACCCGGGGCTGAAGAGCTTCGAGGGGCGCCACGTGCACACGACCGAGTACGTCGACGCCGCGGAGTTCGCCGGGCAGAGCGTCGTCGTGGTCGGCGGCGGCACGAGCGCGATCGGCTTTCTGCTCGAGCTCGAAAACATTGCAGAGACCCTCACCTGGGTCAGCCGGCGCCCGATCGAGTTTCTCGACGACGGCGAGCTCAACCTCGAGGCACGGCAGTCGGCGGTGCAGAAGCAGGATGAGGCGGCGCGAGCCGGTCGCGCTCTTCCCAGCATTGTCAGCGGAACGGGTGTGCCGCGCACTCGCCGCATCCAGGCCGGTATCGACCGGGGCCTGCTGCATGCCCGCCCGATGTTCGCGTCGATCGAGCCGGACGGCGTGCGCTGGGAGAACGGCTCGTTCCAGCAGGCGGATGCGATCATCTGGTCGACCGGATTCCGCCCGGAGCTGCGCCACCTCGCCCCATTGAAGCTGCGCGAGAAGGAGGGCGGCGTCGTCATCGCCCAGGGCTCCGCGTGGAAGGACCCGCGCATCTTCTTCGCCGGCTACGGACCGCAGGCGTCAACGATCGGCGCCAACCGCGCCGGCCGCTTCATTGCACGGCAAGCCATCGCGTCCCTCTCGAAGATGAAGCGCGAGCAACGCGAGCAGGTGGAGCGCGAGCAGTACGCGCCCGACAGCGGCGCAATCGACCAGGGCCGGGTCGTCAAGCAGGGCAACACTCGCGCGGTCGTGACCAGCTTCGACGACCTCATCGGCGACGAGTCCTACTAGCGCGCTGAGGCGCCGGGCGTGAGACCCTCGCGAGCCGCGAGCACCGCGATGGCGGCCGCGGCAGACCACGCCTGGGGGCGGCACGCCGCCGGGTACGGCACCGGTCGTGAGAACGCGCTCGCCGCATCCCCGCCGTGCAGTTCTGGCATGCGGTAGTCGAAGGCGACGGCTGCGGCGAGCAGACCGTCGGTGAGCTCAGCCGCCTGGGCGCTGAAGCCGTCGCGCGCGAGGCCGGCGATGGCGATGGCGGTGTCGTGGGTCCACACGCTGCCGCCGTGGTAGCTGAGCGGCCAGTAGCCGGCCGAGTCGGTCGACATGGTGCGCAGGCCGTAGCCGGAGTTGAGGGTTGGGTCGACCAGTCGCGCCGCGACCGCCGCGGCCTGCGTGTCGGTCAGCAGGCCGGTGCCGAGCAGGTGGCCGAGGTTGCTCGTCACGGTGTCCACCGGGTTCTTGTCGGCGTCGAGGGCGATCGCGGGGTAGCTGCCGTTCGCATCCTCGATCCAGAAGGCACTGAATTTCGAGCGGATGGATGCGGCCCAGGCCCGCCACTCCCCCGGCTGCCCAACCCCGAAGTGCTCAAGCAGATCGGCTCCATGCACGGCCGCCTCATAGGCATAGGCCTGCACCTCGCACAGCGCGATCGGGCCGGTCGCAAGTCGCCCGTCGCGCCACTGCACGCTGTCGCCGGAGTCCTTCCACCCCTGATTCGCCAGCCCGTGCCCGGTCTCGTCGACATACTCGAGCAGGCCGTCGCCGTCGGCGTCGCCGTAGTCGCGCATCCACGCGAGGGCGGCCTCGAGGTGCGGCAGGAGCGCCTCGACCTGCTCGTCGGGCATGCCCCAGCGCCACGCGTCGTGCAGCAGGCAGATCCACAGCGGGGTGGCGTCGACCGTGCCGTAGTACAGCGGCGGCAGCGAGATGCCCTCGCCCGGAATGTTCAGCGTGCCGCGACGCAGCTCGTGCATGATCTTGCCTGGCTGCTCTGCGGTGGCTGGCACGTGGCCCGTGCCCTGCAGTCCGGCAAGAACGCGCAGGGTGGAGGCGGCCAGCTCGTGGCCGAGGGGGAGCATGAACCGGGCGGCCCAAATCGAGTCGCGGCCGAAGAGTGTGAAGAACCACGGCGCGCCCGCGGCGAGAAACTGCTCGCCCGGCACGGCCGTTGCGGTCAGTCGCAGCGAGTCGAGGTCGTCGAGGGCCTGGGCGACCCAGCGCTCGAGGCGGTCGTCGGAGGAGTGGACGGTGGGGGCGCTCCAGGGGGCGGGTGCGCTGGCGCCGTGCACGACGGCAGCCTCGTCGCGAACGCCGAACTGCCACCGCGCGGTTGCGGCTCCGCCCGCTGGAATTGTCAGGGTGAAGGTCAGGGTGATCGCAGCATCCGCGCTGATGGTCGCGTCGGGCGCCTCGACGGAGGCGGTGACGGAGTCGTTGGACCACGACGGGCTCACTGTGGAGAAGGTCGAGCTCAGTCCAGCCTTGATCTGGTCAAGGTCGGTGAGGTCAGGCTCGACGGTGACGACAACGACGGCCTCGACAGGGTGGTCGAGGCGCGAGGTGATCGTGAGGCTCTCGCTGACCGCAGAGGCGGAGGTGACACGACGGTGCTCAGCGCGCACTCCGGGGTCAACGGTCGCATCGAGCTGGCGCGCGATAGACACGAAGGTCACATCGGCGGCGGTGGCGGACACCGCGGCGAGGTGCTCGAGCGGCTCGCCGTTGACGAGGATCGACTGCCGCCGAATGACGCGAACATCGGAGTGGTACACGCCGTGGATGGCAGCGCTTCCGATGGATCCGTCGGCCGCCGACCATACCTGCGTCGGTGCGGTGAGCACGACGGTCTCGTCGTGCAGCAGGGGCTGTAGTGGCGCCGTCATTGGCCCGTCCTGACTCTCGCTCGTGTGCATTCGATGTGGGCGGGTTGACACCCGGCCTTGTCGAGGTAACATAACACCAAGAATTTGATCGATCAAACTTTCGAGGTTAGATCGATCAAACAGGCCAAGGGAGGCGACGCGATGGCACAGCTGCCAACGGTGGAAGACGTCGCCCGCGTGGCAAACGTCTCGCGGCAGACGGTCTCGAACGTGCTCAACTCTCCCGAGATCGTCAAGTCCGCTACCCGCGAGCGAGTGCAGAGCGCTATCGCCGAGCTGGGCTACCGCCCCCACGCGAGTGCCCGCCGTCTGCGCACGCGGCAGTCCTCGACCATCGGAATCCGCCTTGATCCGCGGGTCAACGGCATCTCGGGATCCGTGCTCGACAACTACCTTCACGCGCTCACCGAGCAGGCCGCGCAGCGTGGAATGCGCATCATGCTCTTCACCGCGACCGACCCCGATGACGAGATCGAGCAGCTGCGCACCCTTCGCGACGGGGCCGATGTCGACGCCTTCGTCATCACCGCGACGCAGTACAACGACCCACGCATCTCGTGGCTGATCGCCGAGAGCATTCCCTTCGTAGCCTTCGGCCGACCGTGGGGTGAAAACATGGACGACCCTGAGCGCCTCTGGGTCGACGTCGACGGCTTCGCCGGAACGGCGGATGCGACAGCCCACCTCATCGGGCGCGGCCTGACCCGCATCGGCTTCCTCGGTTGGCCCGCCGGATCAGGTACGGGCGACAACCGACGAGACGGCTGGGCCAGCATTATGCGTGAGCGCTTCGGCCTCACTGACGATCAGCTCGAGGCGATGACGCTGCGCACCGAGGAGAGCGTGCCGCACGCCCGCCGGCTCATTGAGCACATGGTCTCTGGCGACAGCGACCTCGAGGCCCTCGTCTGCGTCAGTGATTCCGTAGCGCTCGGCGCCATGATGGCCGTCAACGAGGCTGGGCAGAAGTCGTTCCCGGTCATCGGCTTCGACAATTCCCCGGTAGCGCGCGCGGTCGGACTCAGCAGTGTCGAGCAGCAGCTCGACCTGGTCGCCGCTGGCACTCTCGAACTTCTCATGGGCGCGAGCGGTCGTCGCGTCATTCCCCACGGCGACGGCCCGAGCCATCGCCTGATCACTCCCAAGCTTGTCGTTCGCAGGTCGAGTCACCTGGCGCCCGTCGAGGAAGCCGGAATCACCCCCACCGGCAATCACAATCGAAAGGAAAACCAATGAGCACCAAGAAATGGGGCGCGGCCCTGCTTGCGGTTGGCGTCGTCGCCACCCTCGGCGCCTGCGCCCAGTCCGGCGATGACTCCTCTTCCGGAAGCAAGATCACCATGCTGATCGGCTCGAGCGGCGACGCAGAGACGGCAGCCGTTCAGGCAGCGGCAGACGCATGGGGCAAGGACACCGGCAACACGGTCGAGGTCGTCGCGGCAAGCGACCTCACCCAGCAGCTCAGCCAGGGTTTCGCCGGCGATGACGCCCCCGACCTCTTCTATATGAGCTGGGACCAGTTCTCGACCTACGCGAGCAACGACTACCTCGAGCCCTACGCAGCAGACCTCGCCAATGCCGGCGACTTCTACCCCGCGCTGAGCGACACCTTCACCTACGACGGCACCTTCACCTGCGCGCCGAAGGACTTCTCGACGCTGGGCCTCATCATCAACACCGACATGTGGGCGGCGGCCGGACTGACGGATGCCGACATCCCCACCGACTGGGACTCCCTCGAGGCAGCAGCCAAGACCCTCACCACCGACACGACTGTCGGCCTCAGCTTCGGCCTTGAGTATGCCCGTCTCGGCGTCTTCATGAACCAGGCCGGCGGAGAGCTCGTCGATGGCGACTCGGTCGTCGCCGACAGCGATGAGAACGTGGCTGGCCTTGAGTTCGTGCAGAAGCTCCACGAGGAGGGCGTGCTGCGCGTGCCGTCCGAGATCGGTGCGGGCTGGGGCGGCGAGGCACTCGGCGCGGGCAAGGCTGCAATGGTGATCGAGGGCCCGTGGATCAAGGGCATCAAGGGCGACTTCCCCGACACGAACTACCAGGCCTACGAGCTGCCTGCCGGTCCCGGCGGAAAGTCGACCTTCACGTTCACGAACTGCTGGGGAATCCCGGCTAACTCCGACACCTCGGATGCGGCCGTCGACCTCGTCGAGTACCTGACCGCAGACGAGCAGCAGCTCACCTTCGCGGACGCCTTCGGCGTGATCCCCTCGACGGAAACCGGCGCGGCAGCCTATGCAGAGAAGTACCCAGAGAACGCCTCGTTCGTCGCCGGTAACGAGTACGCGGTGAGCCCGGTGAACTTCGCCGGATCTGCCACGGTCGTCAGCGACTTCAACGCACAGCTCGAAGGGCTGTGGACAGGAGATGCGTCAGAGATCCTCGGCACCCTGCAGCAGAACCTGCAGGATGCGCTAGATGAGGCCAACGCCAACTAACTGAGCGGAGGCCGGGCCAGAAGGCCCGGCCTCCTTTCTCTCAAGGGAGCAGCATGAGCAAGGGAATCCGCGGTGCCGAGGGCCGCTACGGCTGGGCGTTCGTGACCCCCGCCATTGTCATCATCGGGCTCTTCCTCGTCGTGCCGATCTTCCTGGCGCTCTACGTCAGCTTCAGCGACTGGAACGGCCTCGGCTCTCCCCTCGGCAACTCCGACTTCGTCGGCGCCGAGAACTACGCGAAGGTGCTCACCGACTCCGGTCTCGCGCAGCGCGACTTCGCCACCTCGATTCGCAACAACCTCTACTACGTCATTCTCGTGGTGCCGCTGCAGACCGCCCTCGCGCTGTTTCTCGCGGTGCAGGTCAACCGCCGCATCCTGCGCGGCCGCGGCTTCTTTCGCACCGCCTTCTACTTTCCGTCGGTCACCAGCTCGGTGGCCATCACGACGATCTTCATCTTTCTGTTCACCTCGTCGGGCGCGGTCAACACCGTGCTTGCGGCGCTGAGCGTCGACGGGCCCAACTGGTTCTCTGATCCGACCGGCATCCTGTCGCCTCTGACCAGCGGTGTTCCGGGTGACGGCCCACTCGGCCTGACCTGGGCTGCGTGGCTGACCGGCCCATCCGTTGCGATGTGCGTGCTGATCATCATGGCGATCTTCACCACCTCTGGCACTCTCATGCTGCTGTTTCTCGCGGCGCTGCAGAACATCAGCGAGGAGGTGGATGAGGCAGCGATGATGGACGGGGCTGGCAACATCCGCAAGTTCTTCTCTGTCACCCTGCCCATGCTCAAGCCGACCCTGTTCACCGTGCTCACCCTCGGTCTCATCGGCGCATGGCAGGTGTTCGACCAGATCTACCTGACCGGCAAGGGTGCCCCGGGCAAGACGCTGCTGACGCCCGCATTTCTCGCCTACGACACCTCATTCAAGGGGCTCAACTGGGGTGAGGGTGCCGCCATCGCGTTCATTCTCTTCCTCATCATCGTCGCGCTGACCCTGCTGCAGCGGTGGGTGCTGCGCGACCGCGACCTCGGCACGGGCGGTGCCCGCCGCGCGGCCAAGGTCGAAGGCCAACTGCGAGCGGATGCCGCATCCGCCATCGTCACGAAGGGAGCGGTGCGATGACCACGACAGCACCCGCGCCGCGCCTCGCCCGCGTGAAGCACCTCTCATCACGGCTGCGGTTCTCGGCGGCCCTCAGCTACCTGATCCTCATCGTCATCGCGCTCATCTACATCTACCCGTTCCTCATCTCGATCGCCGGCAGCTTCAAGACGGATGCGGATGCGACGCAGAACCCGTTGTCGCTGCTGCCAGAGACGTGGAGCTTCGTCGCCTACGAGCGACTGTTTACCAGCGTGCCGCTGCTGCAGTGGACGGCGAACTCCGCCTTCGTCACGATCATCGTCACCTTCGGTCGCGTCTTCTTCGACTCGCTCGCCGGCTATGCGCTCTCGCGCCTGCGCTTTCGGGGGCGCTCGATCGTCTTCGCCGGGGTGATCGCGGTCATGGCGGTGCCGAATGTGGTGCTGCTGATTCCCCGCTTCCTCATCCTCAAGGAGCTCGGCCTCTACGACAGCTACGCCGGCATGATCATTCCGATCTTCATCGACGCGGCGGGCATCTTCATCATGAAGCAGTTCTTCGAGTCGATCCCGGTCAGCATCGAGGAGGCCGCGCGCATTGACGGCGCCGGCATCTTCCGCACCTTCTGGTCGGTGGTGCTGCCCATGGCGCGGCCGGCGCTCATCACGCTGTTCATCCTCAGCTTCCAGGGGTCGTGGAACGAGTTCGCGCACTTCATCGTCTCAAGGCAGAGCGCAGAGCTGAACACCCTCACCACCGGTGTCGCCTCCCTTACCTCGGGCGAGCTCGGCAACGGCAACCAGTACCCGCTGCAGCTGGCGGCGGCGGTGCTGATGAGCATTCCGGTCGCGGTGCTGTTCTTCATCTTCCAGCGGCGCATCATGAACACGACAAGTGGGGCTGAGAAGGGGTAGGTGCAGCCCCGGCGTCGCGGCGAGTGAGCGCTGAGGTGCGCACAACTCCCCTTCGCGCTTGAGCCGAAGGGGAGCTGTGCGCACCTCAAGTTGACGGTCGCGACGTAAGGCGCCAGTCGCGCCTAGTTGTGGGTGGGCGCACCCCGCACCCGCAAGAGCGCGCGAATGAGCGCTGAGGTGCGCGCAACTCCCCTTCGCGCTCGAGGCGCAGGGGAGTTAGACGCACGTCACGCGCTAGGCGAAGAGCGCGAAGCCGAGGGCGGCAGCGCCGATGCCGAGCAGGAGATTGAGTCCCACGCTGAGCAGAGCCTTGCGCGCGCGGCCCTCGAGCACGAGCTGCACCGTCTCGACGGTGAAGCTGCTGAAGGTCGTGAGGCCTCCGCAGAAGCCGGTGAGCAGGATCACGCGCAGGTCGCCCGAGGTCGCGCCGATGACCACTCCGCCGACGAACGACCCGACCACGTTGACGATGAGCACCGCCCAGGGGGTGGGCGTGAGACGCGCCACGAGAAAACGCAGCACCGCGCCAAGAGCCCCCGCGAGCAGGACGAGGGCGATCACGAGCGGCGTCCGATGCGCAGGCCCGCCCACGCGGCGAAGATGCCCAGCGTGACCGAGAGGAGGAGGTACAGCGCCGCGCCCCACGTCGGACCGAGCTCAACGAGCGTCACGGCGAGAGCCGAGAAGGTCGAGAACGACCCGAGCAGACCGGCGCCAAGGCCCGCGCGCAGCCAGGGGGCGGCCGAGCTCCAGACGCGAGCAACAAGCAGGCCGAGCGCAAAACTCGCAGCGACGTTGATGGCGACGGTCGAGACGGGCTGGCCAACCAGCGTGTCGATCGCGAGACGAGCACCGGTGCCGAGCAGGCCGCCGATGACCACCGCGACCAGTTCGCGCCAGGTGGGCCGCATCCGATCTATCGCTTCTTGACCGGCGGAAGCGGCTTGCGCATCACCGGGCGCACCGGTTCGCCGCGGCGGTCCTGGCCGGGCAGCGGGCGGTGCGGGCGGTTGTAGAGCGCGCGGGTCGAGTCGAGCAGCCACGGCACGAGCGCGACGGTGACACCGGGGCACAGCATGAGCTTGTGGCGAATGCGACGGCCCTTGTGGTTGTGCAAAAACTGCTCCCACCAGTGACCGACGATGTAGAGCGGCGTGTAGACCGTCACCACCTCGGAGCCGTGCTCCTCGCGGTGGTGCTTGATGTACTTGATGAGCGGCATGCTGATGTCGCGGTAGGGCGACTCGACAATGCGCAGCGGCACCTGGATGCCCTGCTCGACCCACTGTGCCTGCAGACGCTCGGATGCCGCATCGTCGATATTGACGTGGATGGCCTCGATGGAATCGTGGCGGGCGGCGATCGCGTAGTCGAGGGCCTTGAGCGTCGGCTTCTGCATGCGGCCAACGAGCACGATCGCGTGGTCGCCGTTCGCACCGAACTCGGTCGTGGAGTCGACCTCGGTGTCGCGCTCGACCCGCTTGTAGTAGCGGTTGATGCGCAGCATGACGAGAAACAGAATCGGCATGATCACGAACACCAGCCACGCGCCGTGGGTGAACTTGGTGATCGTGACGATGACGAGAACGGTGAAGGTCAGCAGGGCGCCGGTGGCGTTGATGAGACGGCTGCGGAACACCTGGCCGGGGTTGGCGCATCCTTCGCGCAGCATGCGGGTCCAGTGCACGACCATGCCGGTCTGGCCGAGCGTGAAGCTGACGAAGACGCCGATGATGTACAGCTGAATGAGGCGGGTGACGTCGGCGTTGTAGACGACGAGCAAAACGGCGGCGACGGCGCCGAGCGCGAGCACGCCGTTCGAGTACACGAGCCGGTCGCCGCGGGTATTGAGCGACTTGGGCGCGTACTCGTCGCGGGCGAGCACCGACCCGAGCAGCGGGAAGCCGTTGAACGCGGTGTTAGCGGCCAGCAGCAGAACGGCGGCGGTCGCGGCTTGCACGATGAAGAACATGATCGTCGTGTCGCCCCCGAACACGGCGGCGGCGATCTGCGAGATAACACTGCGCTGCGGAGTGCCCTCGACCCATCCCTTAATGTTCGACGTGTGCTCGGCGTACTGCACCTTGGTGATGATCGCCATCGCCGTCACGCCGATGAACAGTGCGATGGCGATGCCGCCCATGACGGTGAGGGTGCGCTGCGCGTTCTTCACCTTGGGGCGGCGGAACGCGGGTACGCCGTTGGCGATCGCCTCGACCCCGGTGAGCGCGGAACAGCCGCTGGCGAAGGCGCGCAGCAGCAGCAGGATGATTCCGAATCCAACGACCTCATCGTGCTCGACGAAGTAGCTGGCGCTTTCCGCGATCGGGATGTCGCCAAGCGCCACCCGCACCAGGCCGGTGACGACCATGACGGCCACACTCGCGATGAACAGGTAGGTGGGCAGGGCGAAGGCCTTGCTCGACTCGGCCACGCCCCGGAGGTTGATCGCGGCGAGAATCACGATGAAGAAGACGGCGATCTCGACCCGGCCCGGATTGAGCACCGGAAATGCGGAGATGATGTTGTCGACGCCCGAGGCGACCGACACCGCGACGGTGAGGATGTAGTCGACAAGCAATGCGCTCGCCACCACGAGGCCGGGCTTCTCGCCAAGGTTCTTGTGTGCGACCTCGTAGTCGCCGCCACCGCTCGGGTAGGCCTTGATCAGCTGACGGTATGACGCGACGACGACGATGAGCAGCAGTACGACACAGGCCGCGATCCAGGGCGCGAAGCTGAGAAACGACAGCCCGCCGAGGGTGAGAATGAGCAGCAGTTCTTGCGGAGCGTAGGCCACCGACGACAGCGGGTCACTCGCGAAGATGGGTAGCGCGAGGCGCTTCGGGAGGAGTTGGCCTTCCAGTTTCTCTGACGGGAGCGGATCACCGATCAGCCACCGCTTAGGAGACCGAGTCTCGTTAGTCACGAGGGGCGAGCATACTCCTAGACTTCGACTTATGAACAAGCCCCGTCGCGTGCGCTGGTCGTGGGTCGCACTCGCGGTGCTCGTCGTCGTGCTTGTTCCGGTGGCGATCGTGGTCGTTCCGATACTCACCCACCAGAATCAGGGCCTCTCTGTGCAGGAGGAGTCTGCAGAGGCGTGGCCGCTCAGCGTGACCGCAACGGGCGACGACGGCCGCGAGCGCAGCTTCACCGTGCTGTCGCCGGAGCCGGGCGATGTCGTTGACACATCCGCTCTCGCCGTCGGGCAGAAGCTCGTCGTCAGCGGCACGGGCTACGACGGCTCACGCGGCATCTACGTCGCCATCTGCAAGATCCCGTCTGATGCTTTGACTAAGCCCGGCCCATGCATCGGGGGTGTGCCGGTGACCGAGGGCGAGACGGTTGACGCCGGCACGGTGCAGTATGCCCCGAGCAACTGGATCAACGACGACTGGGCGTGGAAGCTCTTCGGCGCACGCAGCTACGACGACCCCTCGAGCGGCACCTTCACCGCCTACATCGAGGTCGGGGACCCGGTCGGCGACGAGCTCGACTGCACGGTCGATGCCTGCGGAATCTTCACCCGCAACGACCACACGGCGCTGTCGGATCGCGTGCAAGATCTCTACGTGCCGGTCGCCTTCAGCTGATCGCGCACCTCGGTGCGCACTTCTTTGAGACGCGCTTTGAGGTGCTTGACGGTGTCGTAGTCGAGCGAAGCGGCTTCACGCAGGTCCTGACGCAGATGCTGACGGAACTCGGCGATCGCCAGTTCGGCATCCTGCAGCAGTTCGCGGCTCGCAGCTCGCGATCCCTTCGCCTCGCGGGTCGTGCGCTGGCCCTCCGACTGTGCTTCGCGAGCAGCGGATGCGAGGTCGGCCCGCAGGGACCGCATGGCCTCGCCCACCGACGATCGCACCTCATCCGCCAGCCGTCTGACGCTGTCGGTGACATCGACCTCAATCGCGTCGAGCTCCTGCTGCCGGGCCTGCAGCTCGGAGCGACCCGCCTCGGTGATCGCGTAGACGGCCCGACGGCCCTCCTTGAGCTTGGTGACGAGCCCCTCGTCCTCGAGCTTCGCCAACCGCGGGTAGATCGTGCCGGCGCTCGGCTTGTATGTGCCGCCGAACCGCTCGTCCATCGCCTGCATCAGCTCGTAACCGTGCATGGAGGTTTCGCTGAGCAGGCTGAGCAGGTAGAGCCGCAGGTGGCCGTGTGCGAAGACCGCGGGCGTCATGCCTGCACCGCGTGCAGCACGCTGATGTCGCCACCAACCGTGTTCACCTTGATGTCGGTCCACGACTTGTCGAGGGTGCCGTAGCGTCCGGTGAACGCTCCGATAGTGCCGCTGATGTCGGAGTCGTCGAGGTGGATGCGCCCGCCGACCGTGTTGATCTTGTACTGCGCTGCGGTGCCCGGGGCCAGTCGCGTGGTGACGGCGCCGTTGACGGTGTTCACCCGAACCTCGTCGGACACGCCGGTGAGGTCGAGGAACACGCTGCCGCTGACACTGTCGCCGGCGAAGCGGGAGATGTCGCCGCTCGCGGTGACCTCGCCGCTAACGGTGTTGAAGTTCACGTCACCGATGTGGTTGCTCACGGCGATCTCGCCGTTGACCGAGTTGAGGCGCACGTCGCCGGTCATGCTGTCAACGCTGAGCTCACCGTTGACGGTGCTGAGGCTTGCGTCCTCGGTGAGGCCGCTGACGAGCGCGTTTGCGCTGACGACGCCGAGCTTGAGGGCGACCGCGCGCGGCACCATGATGCTCACGTCAGCGCTCGCCGTGCCGCGGAACGACGTGAACACCTCGATGAAGTTGTCCCAGTTGAGCTGGGGGTGATCGACGGTGAGGCTGTCGCCGTCGCGCACGACCTTGAGACCCTTGCCGCGCACGGAGTGCACCTCGACTCGGGTGGTCGGCTCGTCGTGTCCGATGATGTCGACCTGGCCGGCCACGAGGCTGACCTTGAGGGTGGTAATGGGGCCGAGGTCGATAATCTTCTCGCCCTCGACGAGCCACTTCTCTTCTGACATGGCGCTTCCTTTCGAGATATATCGCGTTTGTCTGATTCACGTTATATCTCGAGTTTGGGGTGCGCAACCCTGACTCGACCCTGAATGTGGGGCGGGGTCATGCGCGAATTGCTAGCCGGGCACGCGGGTAACTCAGGCAGAACGGTCAGCGAGACGTCCGCCGCGCCGTGCGTGGGGCATCCCTGCGTGAATCTGCCTGAGTTACGGTTCCCCTCGCGTTCTGAATACTGCGGCAGGGCGGTTGACATTGACGCAGCGTCAACCTTTATCGTCAGAACCATGGACTGGTCGATACACGACGTCGCAAAGCTCGCGGGTACAACGAGCCGCACCCTGCGCCACTACGGCGACGTCGGGCTGCTCGAGCCGAGCCGCCTCGGCGCGAACGGCTACCGCTACTACGACGAGCGTGCGCTGACCAGACTGCAGCGGATCCTCCTGCTGCGTGACCTCGGACTCGGCCTCCCGGCCATCGCCGAGATCGTCGACAGGCAGACGGATGACGCGGTCGCCCTCCGCGCCCACCTCGCCCACCTGCGCGACGAGCAACATCGTCTCGACCGGCAGATCGCCAGCGTCGAGCTCACCATCGAGAAACTGAGAGGAGGTGAACAACTCATGGCAGAAGACATGTTCACGGGCTTCGACCACACCGTCTACAAAGACGAGGTCGTCGACCGCTGGGGTGCCGATGCGTACGCACGAAGCGACGCGTGGTGGACCTCAATGAGCCCCGACGAGCAGGCAGCGTGGAAGCAGCAGCTGGCTCAGCTCAACGCGGACTGGACGGATGCGGCCAACCGCCGCATCGATCCCTCCAGTGACGAGGCCAAGGGCCTCGCCGCCCGCCACGTGGAGTGGCTCGCGGCGATCCCCGGAACGCCGCAGTCACGTGACTACGTGCTCGGCCTCGGCGAGATGTACGTCGCAGACGAACGCTTCGCGAAGAATTACGGCGGCCTAGCCGGCGCGACCTTCGTGCGTGACGCGCTCGCGGCGCTCCTGCGCTAGACCCGAGGGGGCTGCAGACCCCTCGGGCACCCGCAGCAGCGGCAGTGTCACGTTGACCATCGGCCCGATGAGCAGCGCGAAGGCGATCGTGCCGACGCCGACGTTGCCGCCGAGCAGCCAGCCGATGGCCAACACGCTCAGCTCTATTACGGTGCGCACGACCCAGATCTTGAAACCCCACTTCGCGTGGATGCCGGTCATCAGCCCGTCGCGCGGGCCGGGCCCAAAGCGCGCGCCGATATAGAGGCCGGTCGCGATGGCGAGCAGCGCCAGCCCGCCCGCGAACAACAGAATCTGCTGCCACAGCACGGTGAACTCCGGCAGAACCATGAGGCCGCCCTGCGCGGAGGTGCCGACCAGCAGCACGTTGAGAACGGTGCCTATTCCCGGCTTCTGGCGAATCGGGATCCACAGCAGCAGCACGAGACCGCCGACGATGTTGGTGACCCAGCCGAAGGGGATGCCCGTCTGCGCGGCGATGCCCTGGCTGAAGACGTCCCACGGGGGAACACCGATCGCCGCACGCACCATCATCGCGATGGCGAAGCCATAGAGAACGAGGCCGACGAGCAGCTGGGTGATGCGGCGTGTGAGAAGCATGGAGACATCCAACGGCATTATTGGCTTTGTCGAATAGAGCCAATTCGCCTACAGTGGCCGGATGGCAACCGTATCGGCCCGCATATTGGCCTCCATGCTGCGCGATTGGCGCGAGACGAGCACCGCGCCGGCGTATGTGGCCTTGGCCGACCGCATCCGTCTGCTCATCATCGACGGCCGCATCGCGCTGGGCACACGCATCCCGGCGGAGCGCGACCTCGCCGCACAGCTCGGCATCAGCCGCACCACCGTGAGCGCCAGCTACGCAGAACTGCGCGAAGCCGGATACCTCGACAGTCTGCGCGGATCGGGCAGCGTCGCGCGCCTGCCGCACCGCGCACCCGTCGCCATGGACAACACGAACGCTGGCTACCTCGACTTCAGCAAGGCGGCACTGCCGGCGATTCCGGCGATCGCCGAGGCCGCACGCCGCGCGGCAAGCGAGCTGCCCGCCCACCTCGGCGAGAGCGGCTTCGACCCGATCGGCACCGTCGGCCTCCGCGCCGCGATCGCCGAGCGCTACACCGCCCGCGGCCTGCCGACCGAGCCCGAGCAGATCATGGTCACCCTCGGCGCCCAGCACGCGATCGCCCTGCTCGCTCGCACGCTGCTCGGCCGCGGTGACAGCGCCCTCGTTGAGAGCCCCAGCTACCCCCACGCCTTCGAGGCCTTGCGGCTCACCGGCGCCCGCCTCGTTACCGTCAACGTCACCACCGAGGAAGGATGGGATGAGGCCGCCCTCGAGCAGGCCCTGCAGCGCACCAGCCCGGCGCTCGCCTATCTGATGCCCGACTTCCACAACCCCACCGGCCGTTCCATGTCGATCCCGCTGCGCGAGAAGCTCGTCGCCATGGCTCAGCGGCAGGGCACGACGGTCATCGCCGACGAGACGATGGCCGAGCTCGACATCGACCGGGACCTCACGCCTCTGCCGCTCGCCGCCTACGGGCCGTCGATTCTCATCGGCTCCGTCGGCAAGACGGTGTGGGGTGGGGTGCGCATCGGCTGGATCCGGGCGGAGCGCCAGGTCATCCAGCGCCTCGTGCGCTCCCGCATGGCGGGCGACCTCGGCACGCCGATTCTCGAGCAGCTAATCGTGAAAAACCTGCTCGAGGACTTCGACTCGATTCTCGCCATTCGCCGCGAGCAGCTGCGCACTGGTCGCGACTACCTCGAGCACGCGCTGCGCCAGGCCTTCCCCCAGTGGGACATTCCCCATGTGGATGGCGGGCTCACCACGTGGATCAACCTCGGCTCCCCCGTGAGCTCGCAGCTGACCCTCGCCGCGCGCACCGAGGGGTTGCTGCTCGCAGCCGGCCCGCGGTTCGGCATCGACGGCGCCTTCGAGCGCTTCCTGCGCATCCCCTTCGGCTACACGCCCGACGAGACGGACCGCGCCGTAACGGCGCTCACCGCAGCGTGGGCGACCATCGCGCAGGGGCCGCTCGTCGAGCACGGCTTCCTTGCCGACGTCGTCTAGATCTAATCCCTCGGGAGTATGCCGCCGTACAGGCTGACGGGGTACTTTCAAGGTGGCACGAGGGAGTGCTGCCCTCACCACAGCTACCAAGGGAAACTCCGTGCACCTGCTTTCGATCTTCAGCCTGCGCAACCGCGCGCTTATCGCGCTCGTCACCATTGTCATCGGCATCTTCGGCGGCGTCGCGCTCACCAACCTCAAGCAGGAGCTGATTCCCTCCCTCTCGCTGCCCAACATCTTCATTGTCACCAGCTACCCCGGCGCATCGCCCGAGGTCGTCAACACCGACGTGTCGACCCCCATCGAGACAGCGATTCAGGGCGTGGCCGGGCTTGAGGACACGACGGCGACCTCCAACACCAACTTCTCGTCGATCACCGCGAGCTTCTCGTACGGCACGAACATCGCGACCGCAGAGCAGAAGGTGCAACTCGCCATCAACCGCATCAAGGGCCAGCTGCCCGCTGATGTCGACCCGCAGGTCTTGACCTTCAGTTTCAGCGACCTGCCCGTCATCCAGCTGGCTGTTCAGAGTGACCTCAGCGATTCCGACCTCGCGGCAGCGATCAACGGATCGGTGCTGGCCGACATCCGCCAGCTCGAGGGAGTCAGCGACGCCAGCCTGCTCGGCGCGACCACCCAGCGGGTGACCATCAGCCCGGATGACGCGAAGCTCTTCGCCGCGGGAGTCACCACCCAGAACATCCGCGACGCCCTCGACAACAACGGCGTGCTGCTGCCGGCCGGCTCGATCACCGAGGACGGCTCCACCCTCACCGTGCAGGCCGGCCAGCGCCTCACCTCGACCGACGACCTCGCCTCGCTGCCGCTGGTGGGCGCCACCACCTTCACCACGCTCGGTGACGTCGCCACCGTCGAGATCACCGACGACCCGGTCACGGGCATCAGCCGGGTCAACGGCGAGCCCGCGGTTACCATCGCGGTCACCAGGTCGCCCGACGGCAACGTCGTGTCGGTCTCGAAGCTCGTCACCGAGATGGTCCCCGAGATCGAGAAGTCGATCGGTAGCAACACCCACATCACCGTCGTCTTCGACCAGGCTCCGTTCATCGAGGAGTCGATCAACTCACTCGCGACCGAGGGCCTGCTCGGCCTCATCTTCGCGGTGATCGTGATCCTCATCTTCCTGCTGTCGATTCGGTCGACGCTGGTCACCGCGATCTCGATTCCCGTGTCGGTGCTCGTCACCTTCATCGGCATGTGGGTCTCTGGCTACACGCTCAACATCATCACGCTCGGTGCTCTCACCATCGCCATCGGACGAGTGGTCGACGACTCGATTGTTGTCATCGAGAACATCAAGCGGCACATCAACCTCGGCGAAGACAAATTGGATGCGATCAAGACCGCGGTGCGCGAGGTCGCGGGCGCGGTCACCGCATCCACGATCACGACCGTCGCGGTGTTCCTTCCGCTCGCTCTTGTCGGCGACATCACGGGCGAGCTCTTCCGGCCCTTCGCGTTGACGGTTGCCATCGCGCTCGCCGCGTCGCTGTTCGTCTCGCTGACGATCGTGCCGGTGCTTGCGTACTGGTTCCTCGGCACGAAGGGCAAGACGGTCGCCGGGGCGCACGCTCCGACCGAGGAGGACGAGCTCGACAAGCCGAACCGCCTGCAGCGCGCCTACCTTCCGGTCATCCACTGGACCCTCAAGCGCCCGGCCGTCACCCTGCTCATCGCGCTGCTCGTGCTTGTCGGCACGGGCGCTGCTGCGCCGCTGCTCAAGACCAACTTCATCGGCGACTCCGGCCAGAACACCCTCACCGTGAGCCAGACCCTGCCGCTGGGCACCAGCCTCGAGGAGCAGGACAAGGCGGCCAAGAAGCTCGAGAAGGTGCTGCTCGGCATCGACGGTGTCGACACTGTGCAGCTCTCGCTCGGCTCGAGCGGCAACTCGCTGCGCGCCGCATTCAGCGGTTCGGGCGGCGCCAGCTTCTCGCTCACCACAGACCCCGACGTCGACCAGGTGAAGCTGCAGGCCGACGTGCGCAAGGCGGTCGAGAAGCTCGACGCCGGTGAGATCAGCCTCGCCGCATCGGGCGGCGGCTTCGCCTCCTCCGATATCGCCATCAACATCACCGCGAACTCGGATGCCGACCTGCGGGCCGCATCCGACGCGATCCTCGCCGAGGTCAAAGACCTCGACGTCGTCGCCGAGGCCACGAGCAACCTCTCGGTCTCGCAGCCATACCTCGCGGTGGAGGTGGATCGCGAGAAGGCGGCCAAGGCGGGCCTCAGTGAGATCGCCGTTGGCGGCATCCTCACCGCGGCGATGAACCCGAGCACCGTCGGATCCGTCGTCATCGACGAGAAGACACTCTCGATCTACATCGCCAATGAGAAGGCGCCGACAACCGTCGCGGAGCTGAAGGACTTCCAGATTCCAACCGTCGCCGGACTGGTTCCGCTGACCGACCTCGCCACCGTCGAGGAGGTCGACGGCCCGTCGAGCATCACGACGATCAAGGGAATCCGCAGCGCGACTGTCAGCGTCACCCCCGGCAGCGACGACGTCGGAACGGCGAGCACCCTCGTCGCCGAGGCCGTTGCCAAGGCGAAGCTGCCGGCCGGCGCGGACGCAGAGCTGGGCGGCGTGACGTCGCAGCAGAGCGACGCGTTCTCGCAGCTCGGTCTCGCGCTTCTCGTCGCAATCCTCATCGTCTACGTGGTGATGGTCGCCACCTTCAAGAGCCTCCGCCAGCCGCTGCTGCTGCTCGTGTCGGTGCCCTTCGCGGCGACCGGTGCGATTCTGCTGCAGGTCGCATCCGGTATTCCACTCGGTGTTCCGTCGCTCATCGGTGTGCTCATGCTCATCGGTATCGTGGTGACGAACGCGATCGTGCTGGTCGACCTCATCAACCAGTACCGGGAACGCGGGATGTCGGCCTACGACGCGATCGTGCACGGCGCCTCGCGGCGCCTCCGGCCGATCCTCATGACCGCAGTCGCCACCATCGCGGCGCTCACGCCGCTCGGCCTCGGCCTCACCGGCCACGGCGGCTTCATCAGCCAGCCCCTCGCCGTCATCGTCATCGGCGGCCTGGTGTCGTCGACGATCCTGACCCTCGTGGTGCTGCCGACGCTGTACTACCTGGTCGAGGGTCGCAAGGAGCGCCGCGACGCGAAGCGTGCCGCGAAGGCTGCGGCCGAGGTCGCCTAAACGCCCGGTCATCCATTTGCGTCAGATTGCAACGCGCCGCTCTAAAAACTGCAATCTGGCGCAAATGGATGCCGCCGCGTACCTCCTAAAGCGTCTTACCGAAGCAGATGCTGTACTCGCCGTCGACGTACTCGCCGAACAGCGGGATGCGCGAGAAGCCCTGCCGCACGTAGAAGCCGATAGCCGCAGGCTGCAGCGGCCCGGTCTCGAGGCGCAGCTCGGCGACGCCGGCGGCGTGAGCGGCCTGCTCGAGCGACTGCAAAATTCCGGCTGCGAGGCCGGTGCCTCTCGCCTGCTCGCAGACGAACATCCGTTTGATCTCGGCGTAGCCGTCTTTCTCGACCAGGGCTCCCATGCCGACGGCGCGTCCGTTCTCCCGAGCCACGACGACCGTCACCTCCGGGGCGAGCAGCTCGGACACATCGAGAAGGTAGTTGCCCTCGGGTGGGTAGAGCTCGGCGTGGAAGGCGTCGCTGAGCTCGAGAAGCTCAAGAACTCCCGGGGCGTCGGCGCGCTCAATGCTGATCGTCATAGCTTTTCGAGTGCCCATCGTGTAACGTTGCCGAGTCGGCTCAGACAGCGTGAAGTGTCACGCAAGGGTTTGTAAGTCTAGAGGCCGGTTTCTCCGCAAATCTGCGGGAGAAAAATCACACTTGTATGTGAAGGCCTCGGTCAAGGACTGCCCGGGATCAGCAAGGTAGCGCACGAACGCAGTGCGCTTGTTTTGCCATGCAACACGAAGAACCCGGAAAGCACCATGCCCAATTTCAATAAGCCTGCCTCGGCAGGACGCGACAACAAGAAGTTCTCCGCAGACCGCAACGGCTCCAAGCCGGGGTCGCGCAGCGAGGGACACCGCGGCTACCACGCCGACGCTCCCGCCGCCAAGAAGCGCTGGACAACGGATGACCGCGCCACCCGCACGGGCGACCGCGCCCCCAGCACCGACCGCCGTCCCAACTGGACTCCCGCCGAGGGCAAGCCTGCGTACGGCGACCGCCCCGCGCGTCCGTCCTACGGCGACCGCAACGCCCGCACCGAGCGCCCGGCCTACGGCAACGACCGCCCGCAGCGCTCCGAGCGCCCCGCCTATGGTGACCGCCCGCAGCGTTCGAACGACCGTCCGGCCTACAACAACGACCGTCCGGCGCGCTCCTACGATGAGCGTCCGGCTCGCACCGAGCGCCCCGCCTACGGCGACCGCCCGCAGCGTTCGAACGACCGTCCGGCCTACAACAACGACCGTCCGGCACGCAGCTACGACCAGCGCCCGGCGCGCACCGAGCGCCCCGCGTACGGCAACGACCGTCCGGCTCGCACGGAGCGCCCCGCATATAACGACCGTCCCGCACGCACCGAGCGTCCGTCGTACAACGACCGCCCGGCCCGCACCACCGATCGTCCCGCCTACAACGAGCGCCCGCAGCGCCCGACGTACCGTAACAACGACGACCGTGGCGCACGCAGCTACGACGAGCGCCCGCAGCGTCGCTCCTTCGACAACGCCGACCGCCCCGCCAAGCGCGAGAGCGACTTCTACACCGCCCGTGCCACCACCGGCCCGGTCGACGACGTCGTGCTCGAGCGCCTCGAGGCCAAGGTCATCACCGCGGGCGACGCCGAGGGCGTCACCTGGAAGGACCTCGGCATCGGCGAGAACATGACCCGCCAGCTGATCGCGATGGGCGCAGAGGCGCCGTTCCCGATCCAGGCGGCGACCATTCCCGACGTGCTCAAGGGCAAGGATGTTCTCGGCCGAGGCAAGACCGGCTCCGGCAAGACCATCGCCTTCGGCGCACCGCTCGTCGAGCGTCTCATGGAGAACGAGGGTGGCAAGAACCGCCAGGTCGGTCGCAAACCGCGCGCCCTCATCCTCGCCCCCACCCGCGAGCTCGCCCAGCAGATCGACCGCACCGTGCAGCCCATCGCGCGCTCGGTCGGCCTGTTCACCACGACCATCGTCGGTGGCGTTCCCCAGTTCAAGCAGGTCTCCGCGCTGCAGCGCGGCGTTGACATCGTCATCGCCACGCCCGGCCGCATCGAGGACCTCGTTGAGCAGGGCCGCCTCGACCTCAGCAACGTCATGGTGACGGTGCTCGACGAGGCCGACCACATGTGCGACCTCGGCTTCCTTGAGCCGGTGCAGCGCATCCTGCGCGAGACGAAGAAGGGCGGCCAGAAGCTGCTGTTCTCCGCCACGCTCGACAAGGGTGTTGCCACGCTCGTCAACGAGTTCCTCGTTGAGCCGTCGGTGCACGAGGTTGCCGGCGAAGACCAGGCATCGTCGACCATCGACCACCGCGTTCTGCTCATCGAGCAGCGCGACAAGCGTGCCATCATCGAGCAGCTCGCTGCCGGCGCTGGCAAGACCCTCGTCTTCACCCGCACGCGTGCCTTCGCCGAAGAGATGAGCGACTTTCTCGAAGACGCTGGGATCCCCGCGACGAGCCTCCACGGTGACCTCAACCAGTCGCGCCGTACGCGCAACCTGCAGCTGCTCACCAGCGGCCGGGTCAACGTGCTGGTTGCGACCGACGTCGCCGCCCGCGGTATTCACGTCGACGACATCTCGCTCGTCATCCAGGCGGATGCCCCCGAGGAGTACAAGACCTACCTGCACCGCGCCGGCCGTACCGGCCGCGCTGGCAAGGTCGGCACCGTTGTCACGCTGATCCCGAAGGGCCGCCGTCGCAAGATGGATGAGCTGCTCGGCCGCGCCGACATCGACGCCAAGGTCGACATGGTTGCCCCCGGCGACCAGCTGCTCGACGAGCTCGCCGCGCTGTAGTCATCTGACCGAAGGGCGTCCCACCTGCCAGGTGGGGCGCCCTTCGTCGTTTGTCAGCCGTAGCGAATAGAACGGATGCATGACAGCTGCAGACTGGATCGAGGGCTACAAGAAAGCCTGGGCCTCTAACGCGCGCGACGACGTCAGCGCGCTCTTCACCCCGGACGCCAGCTATCGCTTCGCGCCCAACGACGAGCCGCGCCGGGGCATCGACGCAATCTTCGCCGAGTGGGTCGATGACGCGGCATTCACCTTCGAGTACGAGGTGCTGAGCGACGACGGCGCGCTCGCTTTCGTGCAGGGCGTGACGAGCTACCCGGCGCCGCGAAACGAGCAGTACGACAATCTCTGGGTGATCCGCTTCGCGCCTGACGGCCGCGCCACCGAGTTCACCGAGTGGTACATGAAGAGAAAAGCGACCTAGAGCATCTTCTCGAGCGCCGGCAGTGCTGCCGTGATACTCGCGATCTCGTCCTCGGTGAGTGGCTCGAATAGCTCGGCGATCATGGCGGCGCGGGCGGCCCGAGCGGAGGCGATTGCGGCGACGCCCTGATCGGTGACCGAGATGAGAATCGCCCGTCCGTCATCCGGGTCCGTTTGTCTCGAAACAAGGCCCTTGGCCTCGAGCTCGGCGACGAGGCGCGTGATCGAAGGGGCGCTGACCGTTTCGAGCTGAGCGAGGTCGGCGAGGCGCAGTGGCCCGTGCGCGCGCACGGTGGCGAGTGCGCTGAGCAGCCCGTGGCTGATGCCACCGCCCGCGCTGCGGAGGCGGCGATTGAGGCGTCCGGTGGCGAAGGCGAGACGCGCGGGCACGTCGGCGGATGGGGCATCCGTCATGGTTCTTCACCGGTCTTTCGCTCGTCTAGTTGCCTATAGACAACCTAGTCGCATGAAGTTCGGGTTACGCATCGGTGCACCTCTCGACTTATCGCGACCGGCGTGCGACCATGAGCTGACCCCCAAAGGGGGGTACACCCGACGTCGTTCGCCCCCACAAGGAGTCCCTCGAGTCATGCGCAAAACCGTTGCCGCTACCGCCCTTCTCGTTCTCGCCCTGTCGTCGCTCACCACCCCGGCCGTCGCCGCGGAGACCCCGGTGAAGATCGACCTGCTGAGCATCAACGACTTCCACGGTCGGCTCGAGGCCGCTCCACCGATCGGCGGAGCCGCCGTGATGGCGGGCATGGTCAACGCCTATCGGGCCGCCAACCCCAACACCGTCTTCGTCGGCGCGGGCGACCTCATCGGCGCCTCGACCTTCACCTCGTTCATCCAGCAGGATCAGCCGTCGATCGACGCCCTCAACTCGATGGGCCTCGATGCGAGCGCCTTCGGCAACCACGAGTTCGACCGGGGGCGAGCGGATGTCGACGACCGCATCCTGCCCGCCGCCAACTGGGACTACCTCAGCGCCAACATCTACGACCGAGCCACCGGGCTGCCGGCCTACGACGAGTACTACCTGCAGGACTTCGAGGGTGTGACCGTCGGCTTCATCGGCGCGATGACCGAAGAGCTGCCGAGCCTGGTCAGCCCCGCCGGCATCGAGACCCTCGAGGTCAAGCCGGTCGTGCCCGAGGTCAACCGCGTCGCCGACACGCTCAGCGACGGCGACGAGAGCAACGGCGAAGCCGACGTGATCGTGCTGCTCGTGCACGAGGGCGCGGCAACCACGAACATCGCCAGCGCGACCGACTCGTCGCCCTTCGGCCAGATCGTCACCGGTGCCAACGCCAACGTCGACGCCATCATCTCTGGGCACACCCACCTTGCCTACGACCACGAGATTCCGATTCCGGGAACGGATCGCGTGCGGCCCGTCATCTCGTCTGGCCAGTACGGCGAGAACTTCAGCCACACCTCCATCTCGGTCGACCCCGCAACGGGCGAGCTTCTCAGCATCTCGGCCGAGGTGCTGCCGCTCGCCGGTAAGTACACGCCCGACCCGGCGGTCGCCCAGATCGTCACCGATGCCGTGGTCGTTGCCACCCAGCTCGGCGCGGTGAAGGTCGGCGAGATCACCGCCCCCTTCAACCGCGCGAAGCAGACGGCTGCCGGCTCGGAGAACCGCGGCGGTGAGTCGACGCTCGGCAACTTCGTCGCTGACGTGCAGCTCTGGGCGACGGCGGACTCCGGCGCGGATATCGCGCTGATGAACCCGGGTGGGCTGCGGGCCAACCTGGCCTACGCCGCATCCAGTGCCTCCGATCCGGACGGCAATGTCACCTTCGCTGAGGCCGCTGCCGTGCAGCCCTTCGCCAACACGCTCGTCACGATGGATCTGACCGGCGCCCAGCTGAAGTCGGTGCTCGAAGAGCAGTGGCAGCCCGCAGGCTCGAGCCGGCCCTTCCTCAAGCTCGGTGTCTCGAGCGGCTTCGAGTACACCTACGACCCGCTCGCTGCGGCAGGCAGCCGCATCGGCACGCTCTACCTCGACGGCGCGGTCATCACCGCAGACCAGGTGCTGACGGTGACGGTCAACTCGTTCCTCGCCTCGGGCGGCGACAACTTCGCCACGCTCGCGACGGGCGCCAACAAGGCGGACTCCGGCAAGGTCGACCTGCAGAGCATGGTCGACTACTTCACCGCCACTCCCGTCGCGACCCCCGACTACGCGCAGCGCTCCGTCGGAGTCTCGCTGAGCGCGGCCGATGCCGACGGCTACTCCGCCGGTGACTCGGTCACCCTCACCCTGTCGTCGCTGCTGTTCAGCAATGGCGAGCCGAACGCGGGAACCGCGGTCGTCAGCGCCGGTGGCGTCGAGCTTGCGTCGGCCACCATCGACCCGACCATTGTCGACACCACGGATGAGGTGGGGCGCGCCGCGGTCACTGTGACCATTCCCGAGGGCACGCCGGCCGGCACCCTCGTGCTCACGGTGACCGTGCCTGAGACCGGCACCGCCATCGATGTGCCCCTCACGGTCACCTCGCCGATCGAGTCCGTCACGGCGCCGGCGATCAGCGGCACCGCGCAGGTGGGTCGCACGCTCAGCGTCAGCGCGGGCACCTGGTCGGTCGACAGCCCGACGCTGACCTACCAGTGGAACCGCAACGGCACCCCGATCGACGGTGCGACCACGAGCAGCTACACGCTGACGGGCGCGGATGCGGGAGCCGCCATCACGGTCTCGGTCACCGCCGCGGTCGACGGCAGCACCCCCGTCACCGTGGAGACTGCGGCGAAGCAGGTCGCGAAGCTGTCGACTCTCACGCTGGCCGTACCGAACCGCCTCATAGTGCTCGGCAACCGCAGTGTTGACTACCGCGTGCAGGTGTTTGCGCCAGCCGGTGTCACGGTCACCGGTCCGGTCAACGTCTATGACGGGTCCACACTGGTGGGCACCGCGCAGCTGAGTGGTGGTAAGGCGACCATCACGCTGAGCGGCCTCAGCCGCGGGGTGCACCGTCTCAGCGCGCAGTTCGCCGAGACGAGCCAGTTCGGCGCCTCACGCAGTTTCACCAGCTACGTGCTCGTTGTCTAACAGTTTGCGCTTACGGGCCGCCGGTATCACCGGCGGCTCGTAAGCTCGACAGGTGACTGACGCGCCCCCCACCCCTGACGACGAGGTGCCGTGGGACGACGAGCCGCCCTACGACCCCTTCTACGACGCCCCACCGCCCCCCGATCGTGCACCGATTGCGAACGCGCGCCCGTCTGGTGTTGCACTCGCGGCATACGCGAGCCCCGTCGAGGCGCTAACCAAGGTCTTCGGCTACGACTCCTTCCGCGGTGAGCAGGCCGCGATCATCGACCAGGTTGTTGCGGGCGGTGATGCGCTCGTGCTCATGCCGACCGGCGGTGGCAAGTCGCTCTGCTACCAGATCCCCGCGCTCGTGAGAAACGGCACCGGCGTTGTCATCTCGCCGCTCATCGCCCTCATGCAAGACCAGGTCGACGCACTGACCGCGGTCGGTGTTCGCGCGGCCTTCCTCAACTCGACCCAGTCGTCTGACGAGCGCACCCGCGTCGAATCGGCCTACATTGCCGGCGAGCTCGACCTGCTCTACCTCGCGCCTGAGCGCCTCGGAGTCTCGAGCACCGCCGACCTTCTCGACCGCGGCACCATCTCGCTCTTCGCCATCGACGAGGCGCACTGTGTCTCGCAGTGGGGCCACGACTTCCGCCCCGACTACCTTCGGCTCTCGCTGCTGCACGAGCGCTGGCCAACCGTGCCGCGCATCGCGCTCACCGCGACAGCCACCGAGGTCACCCACCAAGAGATCACGCGCCGTCTCGACCTTGGCGACGCGAAGCACTTCGTGGCCAGCTTCGATCGTCCGAACATTCAGTACCGCATCGAGCCGAAGAGCCAGCCGCTGCAGCAGCTGCTGACGCTGCTGCGCACCGAGCACCCCGGCGACGCGGGCATCGTCTACTGCCTGTCGCGGGCATCCGTTGAGAAGACGGCGCAGTTTCTCGTCGATCAGGGGATTGCCGCGCTGCCGTATCACGCCGGCCTCGACGCCCGGGTGCGGTCGGCGAACCAGAGCCGTTTTCTGCGCGAGGACGGCATCGTCATGGTCGCCACGATCGCCTTCGGCATGGGCATCGACAAGCCCGACGTGCGCTTCGTCGCCCACCTCGACCTGCCGAAGAGCGTCGAGGGCTACTACCAAGAGACCGGGCGCGCCGGCCGTGACGGCCTGCCCTCAACAGCGTGGCTCGCCTACGGACTGCAGGATGTCGTGCAGCAGCGCCGCATGATCGACCAGTCCGAGGGCGATGACGCTCACCGCCGTCGCCTCGGCACCCACCTCGACGCAATGCTCGCGCTGTGCGAGACGATCGAGTGCCGTCGGGTGCAACTGCTCGCGTACTTCGGCCAGGCCTCCAGCGCGTGCGGAAACTGCGACACCTGCCTCACCCCGCCCGACAGCGTGGATGGCACCATCCCGGCCCAGAAGCTGCTCTCGACGATCGTGCGACTCAAGCGCGAGCGCAACCAGCGCTTCGGCGCAGGTCACCTCATCGACATCCTGCTCGGCAAGACGACCCCGCGCACCACGCAGTACGGGCACGACAGCTTGAGCACCTGGGGCCTCGGCACCGAGCTCGTCGAGCAGGAGTGGCGGGGCGTCGTGCGGCAGCTGCTCGCCCAGGGGCTGCTCGGCACGAGCACCGACGGCTACGGCACGCTCGTCATCACCGACGCGAGCGCCGACGTGCTCACCGGCAACCGCAAGGTCAGCCTGCGCAAAGAGCCAGAGCGCGTCGCGAAGGTCAAGAAGTCGAAGGCGGCGATCGACCTGCCCGCCGACTCGCTCGACCTGTTCGAGCGGCTGCGGGCCTGGCGCGCAGAAGAGGCTCGCGATCAGGGCGTTCCCGCCTACATCGTCTTCGGCGACGCCACCCTGCGCGGCATCGCTATCTCGCGGCCCAGCTCGCTCGCCGAGCTCGGCACCATCAGCGGTGTCGGTGAGAAGAAGCTCGACCAGTACGGGCAGGCACTTCTCGGCATCGTGGAAGGCGTCACTGCGTGAACCGCGGCCCGGCCGCCGGCGCCGAGAATCGGGCGGCGCTGATCAAGGCGGCGCGCGAGATCTTCGCCGAGCAGGGGGTGGATGCCCCGCTCAACGCGATCGCCAAGCGCGCCGGAGTCGGCCAAGGCAGCCTGTACCGCCACTTCCCGACCCGCGGCGCCATCGCCGGCGCCGCCTTCGATGATGCGGTTACCGAGATCGAGCAGCTCGTTGCCGACGGCGGAACCCTTGCCGACGTGCTGCAGCTCGTTCAGCGGCAGGCAACCAACTCCGCGGCGCTCATAGACGTCACCCTGCACCACTCGGGTGAGGCTCGGGCCGCGAACCTGCAGGCACGCATGGAGACACTCATCGAGGCGACCCTGCCCGCGGGCCGTGCGGCGGCAACAGTGCCCGACTTCTTCACGGCAGACGACGTGATGCTCTGCATCCGTCTCGTTGCCTCGGCGCTGACCGAGACGAGTCCCGACGAGCGGGATGCGCTCGTGCGTCGCTCGTGGCAGTTGCTTGGCGTGCGGTTGCCTGAGTAGTCAAGACCTAAAAGATCGGCGGCACCCCGCCTAGCGTCGAACCATGACGAACTTCGGCTACACCCTGATGACAGAGCAGAGCGGACCTCGCGAACTGGTGCAGTACGCCATCGCCGCAGAGAACGTGGGCTTCGACTTCGAAGTCTCGAGTGACCACTACTCCCCGTGGATCACGAGCCAGGGTCACTCGCCCTACGCGTGGACGGTGCTCGGAGCGGTCGCGCAGGCCACCAGCCGCGTCGAGCTGGCCACCTATGTGACCTGCCCGAGCTTTCGCTACCACCCGGCGGTCATCGCGCAGAAGTCGGCGACGCTGCAACTGCTCGCCGAGGGGCGCTTCATCCTCGGCCTCGGCAGCGGCGAGAACCTCAATGAGCACACGATCGGTGAGGGGTGGCCAATGGTGAGCGTGCGACAGGACATGCTCGAAGAGGCCGTGACCATCATCCGCGCGTTGCATGGCGACGAGCTGGTGACGTGGGAGGGGCAGTACTTTCGGGTCGACTCGGCCCGCGTGTGGGACCTCCCCGATGAGGGTGTGCCGATCGCGCTCGCCGTCTCTGGGGACGACTCGGTCGCGCGGTTTGCGCCGCTGGGCGACCACCTCGTCGCGGTGAGCCCAGAGAAAGAGCTCGTCGACAAGTGGGACAAGGCGCACGGTGGCACGTCTCGCAAGATCGGGCAGATTCCGATCTGCTGGGGGCCCGGCAAGGATGAGGCGATCGCGCTCGCACATGACCAGTTCCGCTGGTTCGGCGGTGGCTGGGATGTCAACGCCGACCTGCCGACAACCAAGGGATTCGAGGCGGCGAGCCAGTTCGTTCGACTCGACGACGTCGCAGAGTCCATCGCCTGCGGCCCCGACCTCGACGAACTCGCCGAGAGCGTGAAGCCCTATCTCGAGGCCGGTTTCACCGACGTTGCGCTTGTGCAGGTAGGCGATGCCCTGCAGCAGCGCTTCCTCGATGAGGTGGCCGAGCCGTTGCTCGAGAAGCTGCGTGCGCTCTAACTAGGGTGGGGGGATGACGATCATCACCCGCCCCGTGAGCAGCGCCAACACCGCGACGGGAATCGCCATCATCGTGCTGCCGATCATCGCGCTCGCGGTGAAGCTCATCGTGCCGGGCTGGATGGTCGTGATCCTGCTGTACGCCGGCATTCTGCTCGGCGCGGCCTACATCTTTCTCGTGGTGATGGCGTCGACCGGTTTCTTCGGTCGACGCGCGGCCTTCGCCTTCGTGAACCCGTTGCGCGGCCGTATTGCCGGCCTCGGGCACGGCATCAGCGTCGTGCTGTTCATGTTCTTTCTGGTGGATGGCGGCGACAACGACGACTGGTCGTCGCCATTCATCGCGACGCTGGGCCTCGATCGCGACGCCTTCGCCGATGTCACGAACGCGTTGAGCGGGGTAGCGTTCTTCGCCGCGATCGGCTTCTACGTGTGGTTCGTCGTCGAGTGGGCGCTCGCACTGCGTGCGAAGCGCCGCCTCGTCTAATTAGGCGCGAGCGCGACGGCGCTGACCGGCGATGAGTGCCGCTGTTCCACCGAGCAGCAGTACGCCTGCGACGCCAGTGGCGGTCGACGCGTCCACGCCTGTCGCAGCGAGTGCGGCTGGGGCCTCGGGTGCGGCGAAGCGGAAGATAACGAGACCGGCTGCGCCGTCGCCCGCGAAGTAGAAGTAGTTGTCTTGGGAGTTGTAGATGTCGCCGCCGCCGCCGGATCCCGAGTTGGCGCGGGCGATTGAGAAGGGCCCAGGCTGACCGCCACCAGCCGGAGTCTGGGAGGTCGCCAGAACCCACGGGTCATCTGCGCCGCTGATCTCATCGCCATCCACACCATCACCGGCAAGGTACTGCTCGCCAGCGTAGGCGGGGAAAAGGGCCGACGCCGCCCGGGCGCTCGGCAGAACACCAGCGTCGCCGTTGAGCGAGGTGCCGGTGGAGGGCGCTGCGGTCTTGCTGAAGTCGCTGTTCGCAACGATGGTCGCGGTGGCGCCGCCGCTGTCGGTGCCGCCGGCACCGATCGTCACAGTCAGGGGAGTGAGAGGCACGTCGTTCACATAGAGAACCTCGCCGCCGAAGCCGCCGCTGTAGCCGCTGCCCTGGGTGCCGCCCGCGACAAGCAGCGCCTCAAGGTGCGTCACCGTTACGCCGACGGGGGCGCCAATGCTAAAGCTGCCGCTCGTCGTGACGACGATCTGGCAGATGCCGGGGGCAACGGTGGTCGCGCCCATCGCTGCGCAGTCAACCGGTGCTGCCGAGGCGCTCATACCGCCAGCGAGCACACTGAAGGCAACAGCCCCAGCGGCGCAGGTTGCCGAAGCAGCCTTGGTGAAGGCGGACATAGTTCTCGTGCGTGCCACGTGTACCCCTAGGAATGCGATGCGCCAGAGAAGTCGGCACAATAGCAAAACATTACTGGATGTCAGCTGCGGTCGCGAGCTCGCCTCGACGCGGTTTTCCCATGGTGGTGCGGGGAATTTCGGCCACGCGCAGCAGCACGGAGGGCGCGGCCGTGCCGAGTTGCGCCTGCAGATGTTGGGCGAGGGCCGTGACGTCCACCTCGCCGACGAAGGCGAGGGCGATGCGAGTCACCCCGGCGGCGTTCACGTGGCCGAAGGCAGCCGCATCCGTTACTCCGGCGAAGGGGAGGGCGACAGCGTCAATGCGCGCCGGGTCGACCTTGAGGCCCCCCGCGTTGATGAGCTCGGAGGCTCGCCCGGCGAGTCGCAGTCGGCCATCAGCAAGAGAACCGAGATCGCCCGGGTAGAACCAGCCATCGCGAAAGTGCGCGGCGCTGGCAGCGGGGTCGCGAAAGTATCCGGGTGCCTGATGCGGGCGACGAGAACGGATCGCTCCCGTAGTTCCTTGAGGCACGGGGGTGCCCGCTTCGTCGACGATCTCGACCGTGACGTCATCGGTGATCTCGCCGGCATCCATGGGGTCGGTCGACCCGTCTCGGCGAATGGCCAGCACCCCAGACTCGCTCGAGCCGTAGAGGTTGACGACCTCGACGCCGAAGGCAGCGACGAGCCGCGCGATCAGCGCCTCGGGCAAGAGGCTTCCCACCGACTGGATGACGCGCAGCGACGGCAGCGAAACCGGATGCGCCTCGGCTTCCTTCACCAGAGCCTCGAGCTGGGCGGGCGATCCCTTGACTGACGCGACCTGATGGCGCTGCAGCAGCATGAGGTTCTCGGCGGGGGTGCCGGGCAGAATGTACGTCTCGCCGCGCACGAGCGACGTGAAGTATGCGGTCGAACCGCTCGCCGTTGATAGATCGAGGATGCAGAGAATCGGCGTGGCCGCCATCCAGTGAGTTGGAGCGATCTGCGCGCGGTAGTCGAGGTTGACCACGCTGAGCGGCACCGCCTTCGGGGCTCCCGTCGTACCGCTCGAGAAGATGAGCCGGCAGACATCGGCTTCGTTGGCGTAGGGCACGGGGTCGACGGGCTCTGCCGCGGCGGCGCGAGCGAGCCACGGACCATCGATGAGGATGGTGCGGTCCGTGGGCACCGCGGGGTGCGGCTCGAGGGCGACCAGCCAGTCGACCGGTAACCCACCGCTCGTCGGTGGCTGGCAGCTGATCGCCGCGAGCTGCCAGAGCGCCTGGATGAAAACCGTTTCGAGCTGGGGCGGCAGCAGTACGCCGACCACGTCGCCGGGCTTCACCATGGTCAGTACGCCCGCAATGCGCGAGGCGTGTCCGGCCAGCTGTGCATAGGTGATGGATGCCGCCGGGCCGACCACGGCAAGGTCGTCGGGTCGCTGCTCAGCGTGACGCAGCGCATGCGCGGAGGGCTGGGGCACGGCGTGAGACACAGCTCGACTCTAGCCACCGCTTGTCAAGAGCCAGCGGGTGTTAGCCCCTGCCGCAATACAGTGGGCGCATGACGTTCAACGACAACGCCAATATCAGCTCGGGCAAGGTCAGCCGCCGCGGCCGCAACACGGCGATCGGTGTGGGCGGAGGCGGTGGCCTCATCGCTATTGCCGTACTGCTCTTCTCTGCAATCACCGGTGTCGACCTCACCGGGCTCGCCCCAAGCGGCGGCGGCGAGAGTGGCCCTGAGGAGACGCTGACCTGTACCGCCGAAGAGGCGAACACCGACGATGACTGCCGTGTGCAGGGCGCCGCAGCGTCGATCGATGACTACTGGGCTGAGAACTCGCCCGACCTCGGAATCGACTACGTCACCCCGCCCGTCGTGATCTTCGACGGAGCAACGAACACCGGATGCGGCAACGCCACCTCGGCCGTCGGCCCGTTCTACTGCCCCGCCGACCAGACCATCTACCTCGACACCGCGTTCTACGCAGAGCTGCGCTCGCAGTTCGGCGCGAGCGGCGGACCGCTGGCGCAGATGTACATCATTGCCCACGAGTGGGGCCACCACATCCAGACGATCTCAGGCATTAACAGCAACCTCGACCTGCAGGCCACCGGCCCCGACTCTGACTCGGTGCGCCTCGAGCTGCAGGCGGACTGCTTCGCCGGCAGCTGGGTTGGGGCGGTATCCACGACGGAAGATGAGAACGGCGTGAGGTTTCTCGAGCCGGTGACGGACCAGCAGATCGCCGACGCCCTCAACGCCGCGGCCTCGGTCGGAGACGACAACATCCAGGAGCAGACGCAGGGCCAGACGAACCCGGAGTCGTGGACGCACGGATCGAGCGCCTCGCGCGAGAAGTGGTTCCAGATCGGCTACAAGGGCGGCCCCAGTGCCTGCAACACCTTCGAGGTCAGCGGCTCCGAGCTGTAGGGGATACCCCACAGCCCATCTCCAGCTTTGGTGAGGAAACCCACAAAGGCGCGCCGCCAATAGCGAGTGCCTTCGTGGGGCGCAAACGACACGTTTGGCGTGCTCGCCACACCGATCTACCGTGAGGATCAGCCACCCTTCACGGAAGAAGTTAGCGATGACCCAGCTCTCAGAGAGCACCATCCCCGCGGACACGGGCGTCATGCCCGTCGTCACCACCGACGGCATCGATGCCCATTGGCTCGGCGAGTACCTCCTCGGCGACTGGGCCGAGGCTCGCAAGCACTCGCGTCGCCTGCTGCTCAACTCCGACTTCCACCGGATCGACGGTCTCAGCGTCGAGGACCACCGCAAGCGCGTGCTCTGGCAGCTCGGCCGTCTCGTCGAAGAGAACTCGGTGCACCGCGCCTTCCCGAAGTCCGTCGGCGGCCAGGAGGACCACGGCGGCAACATCGCCAGCTTCGAAGAGCTCGTGCTCGGCGACCCCTCGATGCAGATCAAGTCCGGCGTGCAGTGGGGCCTGTTCGGGGCCGCGGTTCTGCACCTCGGAACCGAGCGTCACCACGAGGCGCTGCTTCCCGACATCCTCAGTCTCAAGGTTCCTGGCGCGTTCGCCATGACCGAGACAGGACACGGATCGGATGTCGCCTCCATCGGAACCACCGCGACCTACGACGAGTTCACCGACGAATTCATTCTGCACACCCCGTTTCGCGCGGCGTGGAAGGACTACCTCGGTAACGCGGCGAACGATGGACGGGCGGCCGTCGTCTTCGCCCAGCTCATCACCAAGGGCGTCAACCACGGCGTGCACGCGTTCTACGTTCCGATTCGCGACAACAAGGGCTTTTTGCCCGGCATCGGCGGTGAGGACGACGGCATCAAGGGCGGCCTCAACGGCATCGACAACGGCCGGCTGCACTTCGACAGCGTGCGGGTTCCCCGTCTCAACCTGCTGAACAAGTACGGGGATGTCGATGAGAACGGTGACTACAGCTCGCCGATCGACAGCCCCGGCCGCCGCTTCTTCACCATGCTCGGCACCCTCGTGCAGGGTCGCGTCTCGCTCGATGGCGCCGCTGTCGTCGCGAGCAAGGCAGCGCTGACGATCGCCATTCGCTACGGGTCGGAGCGCCGCCAGTTCACCGCGGGCGACGAGAACGAGGAGGTGCTGCTCGACTACGGTCGCCACCAGCGCCGCCTGCTGCCGCGCCTGGCGCAGACCTACGCCATGTCGTTCGCGCACGAGGTCTTCCTCACGGCTTTCGACGGTGTCTTCAGCGGAAAGTCGGATACCGACGCGGGCCGCCAGGACCTTGAGACGATCGCCGCCGCCCTCAAGCCGCTGAGCACCTGGGCCGCGCTCGACATTCTGCAGGAGAGCCGTGAGGCCTGCGGCGGTGCCGGCTTCCTCGCCGAGAACCGCTTTGCACAGCTGCGCGCCGACCTCGACATCTACGCGACCTTCGAGGGTGACAACAACGTGCTGCTGCAGCTGGTAGCCAAGCGCCTGCTCACCGACTACTCCCGCTCGTTCGCCAAGGCGGATGCGGGAGCCCTGGCCGGCTTCGTCGCCGCGCAGGTGGGCGAGGCCACCTACAACCGCTCGGGGCTTCGGCAGCTCGTGCAGAACGTCGCCGACTTCGGCTCGACCGCCCGCTCGGTCGGCAACGTGCGCGATGCGCAGTCGCAGCGCCAGCTGCTCACCGACCGGGTACACACCATGGTCGCGACGCTCGCCGGCAAGTTGCGCCCGGCGCAGAAGATGAACGCCGCGGATGCCGCAGCCCTGTTCAACCGCCACCAGAACGAGCTCATCGAGGCGGCGCGTGCGCACGGTGAGCTGCTGCAGTGGGAGGCCTTCACGAACGCTCTCGACGGCATTCCGGATGCCTCCACCAAGCAGGTGGTCACCTGGCTGCGTGACCTGTTCGGCCTCGGTCTCATCGAGAAGAACCTCGCCTGGTACCTCATTCACGGCCGGCTCTCGGCGCACCGCGCGGAGGCCATCACGGCCTACATCGATGACCGGCTGCTGCCGCGTCTTCGCCCGCACGCCCTCGCCCTCACCGACGCGTTCGGCTTCGCCCCGCAGCACCTTCGTGCGGCGATCGCTACCGGTGCCGAAGGCGTGCGCCAGGACGAGGCCCGTGCGCACTACGCCGCGCTCGCCGAGTCGGGTGCAGCGCCCGTCGACGAGAAGAAGCTGAAGGCGCGCAAGTAATGGCGACCCGGCTCGAGTTCTCGTCGTACGGTGACCCATCGGTTCTGCACCCGGTCGAGTTCGAACCGGGTGCGCCCGGCGTCGGCGAGCTGCTGGTGCGCAACGTCGCTCTCGGCGTGAACCCCTACGACTGGAAGTTCATCTCGGGTTTCAGCGGCAAGCCACTCACGAAGCCGACCGTGCCCGGCAACGAGGGCGCGGGGGTCGTGGAGGCGGTGGGCGCTGACGTCACCTCGTTCGCGGTTGGCGACGAGGTCATCTGGCGAACCTACCTTGGTGGTTACGCGTCGCACCGGGTGATCGCGGCATCCAAGGTGTGGGCGAAGCCCGCGGGTATCGACTTCTCTGAGGCAGCGGGCCTGCCCGTCGCGGGGGGAACGGCGTGGGCTGCCGTCCATCAAGCGGGAGTGCAGGCTGGCGACGTGGTGCTCGTGCACGCCGCATCGGGCGGGGTTGGCAGTGCGGCCGTGCAGATTGCGGTCGCTCTGGGGGCCCGGGTAATTGGCACGGCATCCGAGAAGAATTTTGACTTCGTGCGCTCGCTCGGGGCGGAGCCCGTCGTCTATGGCGCCGGGCTGGCCGACCGCGTTCGCGCGCTCGGCACCGTAACGGCGATCGTCGACTGTGTGGGCTCCGATGATGCGATCGAGGCGAGCCGCGATCTCATGCCCGGCCTCGAGCGGGCGGTCACCATTGCGCACGCGGAGGGCTTCACCGAGGTGGCGGGCGACCCGGAGTCGATTCCGGCCGCCATCGTGTTGGCGGGCGAAGGAAAGCTGCACCTCGAGGTCACGCGCGAGTTCCCCCTGACGGACGCCGCGGCGGCCCTTGAGCTGAGTAAGACCGGCCACGTGCGCGGCAAGATCGTGCTGCGCGTCTAACTACCGGACAACGTTGTCCGGTACGATCGAGTCATGAAACTCGAAAGCAAGGTCTTTGTCGTCACCGGCGGCGCAAACGGCATGGGGCGCGAAGTGGCGCTCCAGCTCATCCAGCGCGGTGCGCGTGTGGCCGCGGTTGACCTTAACCAGGCGGGGCTCGACGAGACTGCTGCGCTGGCCAATGCCGGCGACCGTCTCACGACGCATGCCGTTAACGTCAGCGATCGGGCGGCCGTGCTGGCGCTGCCGGCGGCGGTGAAGGCGGCCCACGGCGAGGTGGACGGTCTGTTCAATGTGGCCGGCATCATCCAGCCGTTTGTGAAGATTGTTGACCTCGACTTCGACGTCATCGAGCGCGTGATCAACGTCAATCTGTGGGGCGTCATCAACATGACCAAGGCGTTTCTGCCCGAACTTCTCGCGAGGCCCGAGGCTGGGCTGCTTAACGTCTCGAGCATGGGCGGATTTCTGCCGGTGCCCGGTCAGGCCGCCTACGGCGCGAGCAAGGCCGCGGTCAAGCTGTTCACCGAGGCGCTCTACGCCGAGACCCGCGGCACGAACCTCTCTGTCACCGTTGTTTTCCCTGGGGGAGTGTCGACAAACATTACCGGCAACTCGGGCGTCGACACCTCGAAGATGGAGGCGATGATGGCACCCGCCGACGGTAAGCCGGCGAAGGTGCGCAAGACCGTCACGCCCGCCGAAGCCGGTCGCCAGATCGTGGCGGGCATGGAGAAGGGCGCGTTCCGTGTTCGCATCGGCAGCGATGCCAAGTTCATGGATCGCCTCTCGCGGCTCTCGCCGCGACGCGCGACCCTGCTCATCGCCGACCAGATGAAGGCGTTGCTCGGCTGAACGCGAGGTGAGAGTGAGGTGCGTAAATCCTCATAGATACGCGAGCGCACCCGCTGCATATTGTTATCGTCGGGTAACGAATTGTTGAGGGGATCTCGCCATGCCTAGTCGCCTGCTGTCCGCTGTCGCTCTGAGCGGAGTGGTGGTTCTCGGTGTCACCGCCTGCTCAACCGCTACTCCGAATCCGGCACCGGAGCCGGTCACAGTGGAGACGATCGCCCCTCCTGCGGCGCTCTCACCGCAGGCCCCGTCGGCAGATGTTGGCTACGGCCTCGTGGGCGCCTCCGAGAAGCTGCCGTGGATCATCGGCGGCTCACTCGCCGATCCAGGCAAGGCAGGCACACCCACCGTCTGGACCTCGGATGACGGAGCGACATGGACCGCCGCCTCGGTCGGCGACGCCAAGGGCTCGTTCTCTGGCTCGGTCGCCGGCAGCGACACCCTCGCGGCCCTCGGCGGCACGATGTGGAACAAGGGCCAGTACGACAGCGTGCTCTGGACGAGCGGTGACGGTGACAAGTGGTCTTCCGTCTCGCTGCCTGACGAGTTCATCGACGGTACGCGCCTTGGTGTGTTCGACGTCGACGGCGACGTCATCTTCGGTGTGGGCAGCGATGCAGACGGTGCGAGCCGCGGACTCCTCGTTGACGGTGATGATGTGTCAATGGTCACCCTGCCGAAGCCGACCGATGACAAGCCGCTATCGGTGCAGGCCGTCGTGATCAGCGGGGACACGATTGTGCTCACCGCGACTCCCGGGGCGGAGGCCGGCAGCGTCGCCACGGTTTCGTACGCCTCGGCGGACCGCGGCAAGAGCTGGAGCAAGCCCGTCGAGATGGTCGACTCACCCGGCTTCGTCTCCGGTGTAACGGCGGTCGACGGCGGTTTCGTCGCCACCGGTGCGACGGCGCGCGATGATGGCGCGGTCGGACTCGCCGCCTGGTTCAGCGCAGACGGCAGCAGCTGGGCAGCGGAGAGCGTTCCGGCTCCCCCCGAGGACGGCGCGCTGTTCACCCTCGCGAACGCGGACACGTCGCTCGGCATGCCTCTTGCCCGAGGAGGAACGGTGGGCGCAGTGCTGAGCAACGAGAACGCCGCAGTGAGCGGGGTCTACGCCCGGCAGGCAAACGGCGCGTGGAGCTTTGCCGCCCAGACCTCTGCCAACTCGACCTACAACGCGGCGGGTGTTGCCATGCCCAGCGACAGCGGTTTCGTCGCGGCAATCATCGGGCCCGACTATGCGCGCATGGGGGTGGTGGACGGCGGCTGGAGCGACACGACGGTTCTCTCTCAGCGGGAGTTCGTGTCCAACGTCGGCGAGGTCTACCCGGATGGCGACGGCGTGCAGCTCACCCTCGCCACGCCCACATTCACCGTCGACCCTGACCTTGGCTGGAACCAGTCGACAACGTCCTCGTTGGCGGAGCTCACCGACGACGCGGTCACGGAGGTCAGCTGGGATCCGGAAGCGGCCGGCACCTGGGGTGGTGCCACCCTGGCGACAGACGACTCGGGCGCGCAGCTCGCCCTCGGCACGCTGTTCGACACCGCAGGCAAGACCATTGCCGTGCAGGGATCGTTCCGCAGCTCGCCCGATGCGGCATGGACGCCGATCACCGGCTTCGAGCAGGGAGGCGCCACGACGCTCACCGGCGCACGAAAGGTCGGCGACCTCTGGGTGGCCTACGGAACGGTGCGCGACTCGAGTGCTATCAGTGATCCCGCGCACGGCGCCGTCTGGACGTCGAGTGACGGCATCACCTGGGCGCGGGGGTCGGGCGACTTTGGCAGCGGGACTCTCGAGAGCGAGGTCAGCGGGGTGTGCACACTACCGGACGGCGCGCTCATCGGCGTTGGTTGGACCGAGGTCGAGGCGGGCGAGTACCGCACCCGCATCTGGAGTGCGACCGATGGCACGTGGACGAGCAGCGATATCGGCGACCTCGGCTCTGGCCCCGGGTACGCCACGAGCTGCACCTCCGATACGGATGGCGTCGTCGTCGCGGCGACCCTCGACGGCCGCGACACCCTGCAGCGCTCCACCGACGGCACGAAGTGGACCGAGGCCTTCCGCGCCGAGCGTGGTGTGTCCATCGGCGAACCGGTCGCCGTCGAGGGTGGCTTTGCGGCGAGCGGCTCCGTGGACGGTGATGACTACTCCGGCCCCGTGGTCTGGCTGTCCACCACGGGCGCCGAGTGGACATCCGTGGCGATTCCGAGTTTCGACGCGGGATCCACGACCAGGGTCGCGCCGGCCGGCGACGACCTGCTCGTGGTGATGAGCGGGCGCATCGGCGAGCCGTTGACCGTCGTTCGCAACATCGCCGAGGTGATCAAAGACAAGGCGTGAGCCGAGGTCGCCCACCATGCGATAGGTCGGATGGGGTAGGTTCCGATAGGTAGAACGTATGACCGATTCGAGGACTCAATGAACGCGACACCCGAATGGAACGATCCCTCCGTCTGGGAGTGGGGGAGCGAGCCTGCGCACGCCACTCTCGTGACGTACGACACGCTGGAGCAGGCAGTGCGGGCTGACCGCTCGGCATCGCCATTCCGGGTCAGCCTCGACGGAGACTGGCAGTTTCGGTGGGCACCGAACGCCGACTCACGGCTGCCTGACTTCGCAGGCGAAGACGTCGACGACTCGGACTGGGACCTCATTCCCGTTCCCTCGAGTTGGCAACTGCACGGGTACGACTTTCCGATCGGCTCCAACACTGTGCTGCCCTGGACCGGCGCGAATGGGAAGAACGAGCAGCCCGCTCCCACCGGCGACTACCCGCATGCCCCGACGCGCTACAACCCGGTCGGACAGTACCGCACCACCTTTGAGCTGCCCGACGGGTGGACGGATCGGCAGACCTTCGTCCAGTTCGAAGGGGTGGAATCCGCGTACTACGTCTGGATCAACGGCCAGCGCATCGGATACCGCGAAGACAGCTATACCCGTGGCGAGTTCGACCTCACTCCGTACCTGCGCCGCGGGCGCAACGTGCTGGCTGTCGAGGTCTACCGGTGGTCCAGCGGGTCCTACCTGGAGAACCAGGACAACGTGCGGCTGTCGGGCATCTTCCGCAGTGTTCTTCTGACGTCGCGCCCGGCCGCGTTCATCCGGGACTTCACCGTGAGAACTCCGCTCGCCGACAACTTCTCTGAGGCCGCCATTGAGCTGAGCGTGGATGTGCGTGACAACGCGCACACGGATGACCTGCAGGTCGCGGCGACGCTCTTCGACGGAACGGATGCGGGGGCTGTCGAGGTCTGGTCCCACTCCGCGCCCGTTGAAGCGGCATCCGCTTCGCTAACCCAGCCCGTGCTGTCGCCACGACTCTGGTCCGCTGAGAGCCCGGAGCTGTACACCCTGGTCGTCGAGCTCGTGGGCGCGGATGGGGCGGTCGTCGATCGAGTGTCCACCCGCGTCGGCTTTCGCCGGGTCGAGATCGTCGACGGCGTGTACCGCATCAACGGCCAGCCGATCTCGATCCGAGGCGTCAACCGGCACGAATGGAGTCCCCGAACCGGTCGCACCCTCAGTACGGCCGACATGATCGCCGACATCACCCAGATGAAGCAGAACAACATCAATGCCGTGCGAACCTCCCACTATCCGAACGACCCGCGCTGGTTCGAGCTCGCCGATGAGTACGGACTGTACGTGTTCGGCGAGGCGAACAATGAGTCCCACATCAACCGCATCGACGCTGACGGCCTCCCTAACATCCCGGGCGATCGCCCAGAGCTTCGAGCGCCCCTGCTGTGGCGGATGCAGAACATGGTCGACCGCGACAAGAACCACGCGTGCGTGATCGCCTGGTCGATCGGCAACGAGTCGGGGGTCGGATCGAACCTCAAGGCCATGTACGACTGGGCCAAGGGCTACGACCCGACCCGGCCGGTGAGCTATCAGGATGCGATCGGCTCCAACTCGCCGATCGTCCCGTCGGACATCTCCGATTTCGACGGAGACTTCTACCCGCCGGCGCCCGAGGTGATCGAGCGGGCCGGCCGGGACCCGCGGCCCTACCTGCTCATCGAGTACGCGTTCAGCCAGGGCAATACGTCTGGCCACTTGGATGAGGTCTGGACGGCCATCCGCGAGAACCCGGGTCAGGTGCTGGGCGGTTTCCTCTGGGACTGGGCCGACAAGGGGCTCTGGTGGCAGAACGCGGAACGGGAGTTTGTCGCGTACGGAGGTGACTGGGGCGACGAGCCCAATGAAGACGGTGTGCACATGAGCGGCCTGGTGCTCTGTGACCGAACACCGACACCGAAGCTGGAAGAGGCCAAGCTGGCCTACCAACCGGTCACGATGAGCCTCGTCGACCTGGACACGTGCACCGTGCGGGTTGCGAACGAGTACCTATTCACGAGTCTCGACGGGCACCGACTGCAGTGGGCTCTGACGGAGGACGGAGTGGCGATCACGAGCGGCTCGGTCCCCGGCTCTGAACTCTCGACAGCACCGCTCTCGAGAGTGGACGTCACGATTCCATGCTCGCTGCCGGAGCAGCTGCGGCCCGGTTCCGAATACCGACTGGAACTCTCGATCGTTCTCGACGTTTCGACTCCGTGGGCCGAAGCGGGCCACGTCGTCGCCAGAGCACAGGTGGAACTTCCCATCGTTGCTCCCGCACTCGCACTGCTTCCGCCGACGGAGCTGGCCTCGCCGCAGGTACGCCAGACCGAGCACACGATCGAGGTCACCGGCGCCGGCTACGCGGTCAGGATCGACCGCTCCACCGGGCGGCTGACGTCACTGCGATATGACGACCGCGAGATGCTGGCCAGCGACCTGATGCCGAACTACTGGCGTGCCCCGAACGACGCCGAGGTGTCGGTGCCTGAATTCAGAGTGACGCAGCCGGAGCCATCCGGGCCGTGGCGCGGCGTCGGTGAAGACTGGGCGGTCAGCGACATCGCCGCGTCATCCATCCCGGGTGGTGTGCGGGTAACAGTGCGCGGAAGCGTCACCACCACCATCCCGTTCCGTCCCGACAATCGCATCACGACGTCGCCCCAGTCGATCGTCTACACGATCTACGGCAACGGGCAGGTGGATGTGCTGTCGACGTTCGAGCCGGTGCCGGGCACACCCAACCCTCAGGTCGTCGGCACCACGTTTGGTCTTCGCCCCGAGCTCGCAAACTTTGAGTGGTACGGACGTGGACCGTGGGAGTCGGTCGCTGATCGCTCGGCCTCAGCATTCTTCGGACGCTACTCGGGACGGGTCGCGGATCAGGTCACCAGGTACGTTCGACCACAGGACACCGGGAACAAGGCCGACACGCGCTGGGCTGCCCTCACCGACGATGCCGGCATCGGAGTCCTGCTGGTGGCGGAGGGAGGCATGTACCTCAACGCCCAGCCGAACAGCCCAGATGAGCTGGTCGGACACCGCCACTGGCACGAGGTGCCGGAATCGTGGCGGACGGTTGTGCGCGTCGACGCCGCACAGGAGGGCCTGCTCGGTGGCAGCTGGGACCTGCTGGTGCGCCCGGAAAAGTACAGCAACACGGCGGCCAAGGGTCCTTACCGGCTCCTTTACCGCATCCTTCCCGTTCGTGAAGGGCAGGATCCAGCAGAGGCGGCAAGGCACTTCGTGGTCTCGTAGGCCCCGCGACCCCAAAGGAGGAGATTTTGGCGACACGCCGCGCGGAGGAGCGATCCCACCGGCGCGTCGCCAAAATCTCCTCCTCTAGTGCTGCCGCTCGACGCGGCGAACGTCGCTCAGAGCGGAATCGTGCCGTCCCAACGGCTCGCCGAAAACGAGACGGATGAGCGGGCAGGTTTGCCGGGGATCACTACCGGCTGAGAAAGCACCCGTAGGTGGCTACCGCGGCGTATGTCGCGTCAAGAAACCCTGGGTGCCTCGTGCGCATGTCGCTCATAGCCCGTTCGGCAGGTTCGCGCCGGGTATAACGAATGCCCCTGAGAGCCTGTTCGCCGTAGTCGGGGGCATAGGAGAGAAGCCTCTCAGCTGCTTTGCGGTCGGCCTCGCTCGCGTCCGGTGCAACGTCCTCGATTGTCGGAACCGGCAATTTCATGCTCCACGGCGATGTTCTCTTGCGGTGAAGATGAATAGAGAGAAGCACGATGGCATCGGGAGCGGGCAACAGTCGAGCCCACTCCAGGAGTCGGGCTTCCGACTTGGCCAAGTCGGCGAGAAGCCACGCTTCGTCATCCGCCATGCCAAGAACCTACCGTGGCGGCCTCCGCCGTTGCGGGGTGGAGGCGGGAGTCGACACCACGGGGCGGTAGACGCGTTAACGAAAGAACCCCCGCGCGAGACGGGGGTTGCAGACGAAGATCAGTGGTGGCTCCGACCGGCGTCGATCCGGTGACCTTTCGATTTTCAGTCGAACGCTCTACCAACTGAGCTACAGAGCCAACAGGTGAAGCCTCTTCGAGAAGAAGCCCTACCTTGCGACCCTGACCGGACTTGAACCGGCGACCTCCGCCGTGACAGGGCGGCGCGCTAACCAACTGCGCTACAGGGCCAAACTATGTGTTTCTGGTGTTTCGTGACCCCAACGGGATTCGAACCCGTGTTAACGCCGTGAAAGGGCGCCGTCCTAGGCCACTAAACGATGGGGCCATGCAGTTCAGAACCACATAGCTACCGAGGGACAAGCATAGGGTGCACTCTGCCAAAAGCCAAACGGAACGGATGCGGCGAAACCCCAGCAATGAAAGCCGTCATTCCCGACGCCCCGGCTAGGTTCAAGTGGACATTGAAAGTCTGATTGTTACTGTTGACAGAGTGAGCACTGTTACTGGTGTGATCTGGCATTGCGATTCGGGGATTTCATGGGCACCACGGGCAGTCACACGAGCGCGCACAGCCGTCTGCCCGGCCGCCTCCTCTCCCGGGTCATTGCCGCGGCATCCGTCTTCTCCGTTGTTCTGATCGGTTCGCTCGCCGTCTCCAGTGAGGGGCCCGCCTGGGCGGCCACGGCCGACTACCCCAGCTGGGCGGATGTCACCGCCGCACGCGGCAGCGAGGCGGCCACCAAGGCGAAGATCACCGAAATCCAGAACCTCATCGCGGGCCTGCAAGCCGAGGTGGATCGCACGCAGGCGGAATCCGATCGGCTCGGCGCCATCTACGGCGAGGCCGACAGGAAGTTCCAGGAGGCCGCGCTCAAGGCCGACGAGCTGAAGTCGCAGGCCGATGCGGCGGCCGAGCTCGCCGAGCAGTCAATGAACAACGCGGGCGAGCTCATCGCGCAGATGTACCGCGAGGGCAACGGCGACGTTACGACCAACCTCTTCATCAACGCGTCGCAGGCCGACGACCTGCTCTACAGCTACGGCATGGCCGACAAGTTCGCCGAGACGACGACCACGATCTACGAGACCGCGGTGCAAGACCAGAAGTCGGCGCAGGCGCTGACGGATCAGGCGGACATCGCCGCCGGAATCCGCGAGCAGCTCAAGGTCGAGGCGCAGGCCGCGTTCGAGACGGCGCAGGCGGCGGCCATCGCGGCACAAGAGGCTGTCGACGCGCAGCTTGAGTACCAGAACCAGCTTCAGGCGCAGCTGGCCGTGCTCGTCGAGCGTCGGCAGGCGACCGAGGCCGACTACCTCAAGGGCGTGCAGGCGCGCATCGCCGCCGCTGCGCAGCTCGGCGCCGGCGAGATCAGCGCGAGCGGCTGGGCCCGTCCCGGCGCTGGCCGCATCACCAGCAGCTTCGGCTACCGCGCCGACCCGTGGGGCGGTAGCGGCTCGTCTTACCACCAGGGCACGGATCTCGGCACCGGCTGCGGCGGCGCCATCTATGCCGCGCACTCGGGAAAGGTCGTCTACTCCGGCTGGAACGGCGTCTACGGCAACTACATCCAGATCGACCACGGCGGCGGCGTGCAGACGGCCTACGGCCACATCCAGAACGGCGGCCTCCTGGTGCGCATCGGCCAGGACGTCGGAGTCGGAACCCAGATCGCCAAGGCTGGCGCGACCGGTGGCGCCACCGGATGCCACCTGCACTTCGGTGTGCTCATCAACGGCGTTGTCACCAACCCGGTGCCGTTCATGCGCGACAAGGGCATCACTCTTGGCTAGGCGCGCCCGCCGCTAATGCCCCGCTCGGCCCGCCCTGTTGGGGCGCTCATCATCGTTCTCGCGGCGACGCTCACGATCAACATCGCCGTGGAGCCAGCCTTCGCCGCCGACTACCCGACGTGGGCCGACGTCGAGAACGCGAAGAAGAGCGAAGCAGCCAAGAGGGCCGAGATTGCCAAGATCGAGGCCCTGATCGGCGGCCTTGAGACCGAGGGGGCGAACTACGCCAAAGCGGCGCTCGAGGCGAACGAGGCCTACAACCAGGCGCTCGACGACCTCGCCACCGCGCAGAGCCAGGCCGACACCCTGCAGAAACGAGCGGATGCGGCGGCCGCCACCGCAGAGACCTCCGGCGCGCAGGCGGGCGCCCTCATCGCGCAGGTCGCCCGCGACGGCGGAAGCGACTTCACCGTTGAGCTGCTTCTCGCCGATGAGCGGAACGCCGACGACCTGCTCTACAAGATCACCGCTCTCGACATGCTGAGCTCGCGTTCGGCCGAGATCTACGAGCGGGCGGTCATCGACCTCAACACCGCCTCGTCGCTGAGCGAGCAGGCCACCGCCGCGCGTGACGCCCGGGAGTCGCTCGCCGCCGACGCGGAGCAGGCCCTCGCGGCCGCGCAGCAGGCCGCCGCGGATGCCGAGGTGCGGGCGAAGAACCAGGAGGCAGCCGCCGCGCAGCTCTATGCGCAGCTTGCCTCGCTCAAGGGAACGACCGCTGCCACCGAGCAGGCCTATCTCGACGGGGTCGCGTGGGAGAAGGCGCAAGAGGCGGTCACCACACCGCCCGCACCGCCACCGCCGGTCAACCCGACCCCGCCGCCGCCGAACACGGATGCCGTGAGCAGCGCCATCGCATTCGCGCAGGCCCAGGTCGGCGACAGCTACCTACTCAACGGATCGGGGCCGGACGCCTGGGACTGCTCCGGTCTGACCAAAGCAAGCTACGCATCCGCCGGGGTGTATATCGGCACGCACAGCGCGACCAACCAGTACGCGACGATGGCGGCCGCCGGTCGGCTGGTGCCGTACAACGAGCTCGTCGCCGGCGACCTGCTGTTCTACTCGAACGGCGGCGCGACGACGGGCACGAAGTACCACGTGGCGCTGTACATCGGCAGCGGAAAGATGATCGAGGCGCCGTACCCGGGCGTCGCGGTGCGGGTCGCCGCGGTGCGCTACGGCGACCTGGTGCCGTACGCGGGGCGACCTACCCCTTAGCCTCTGACGGGCTAGTGCTCGGCGGGAACGAAGGCCGCGTAGCCCGCCTGCACGATGGCGTCGGCCTCAGCGGCGTTGCCCCAGCCCTCGGTCTTGACCCACTTGCCGGGCTCGAGGTCTTTGTAGTGCTCGAAGAAGTGCTCGATCTCTTTGCGCTGGAACTCGGGAATGTCGTCGACATCCTGAATCCAGTCCCAGCGGGGGTCCTTCGCGAGAACGGCGATGACCTTGGCGTCGCTGCCGCCGTCATCCGTCATGTTGAAGACGCCGACCGGGCGAACCGTGACGAGCGAGGTCGGGTAGAAAGCCTCATCGTGCAGCACGAGCACGTCGACCGGGTCGCCGTCGAGGCCGAGGGTGTTGTCGAAGAACCCGTAGTTGGTCGGGTAGCCGAAAGCGGTGAAGAGCACGCGGTCGAGGGCGAGACGGTTGGTCTCGTGGTCGACCTCGTACTTGACCTTGCTGCCCTTGGGGATTTCGATGGTGGCGTCGTATGCGGCCATGACGGTTCACTCCTGTGCTCGTGGATGCTGCAATAACGTTACTGGATGACCACACGCCCCCGACTGTCGCCCGCGATCGCGGACACGCGCCGTGCCGTGCGAGCGGTTCTGCCTGCCGACGGGCTCGTTCTCGTTGCCCTCAGCGGAGGCCCCGACTCGCTGGCGCTCGCCGCCGCCACGGCTTTCGAGGCGGCCGGTCGCTCCGGCGCGGTGATCGTCGACCACGGGCTGCAGGCCGGCTCTGCCGAGGTTGCGGCGCGGGCGGCCACCGCTGCGAGAGACCTCGGTCTCGATCCGGTGCTGGTCGTGCGGGTTGAGGTCGGCGCTGACGGCGGGCCGGAGGCGGCGGCACGCGCGGCACGGTACCGCGCACTATCCGAGGCTGCTGCATCCGCGGGCGCGAGCGCCGTGCTGCTCGGGCACACCCTCGACGACCAGGCCGAGACGGTGCTGCTCGGCCTCGCACGCGGCAGCGGCGCGACGAGTTTGCAGGGCATGGAGCAGGTCAGCGGGCTGTATCGGCGGCCGCTGCTGGGCATCCGTCGGTCTGTAACTGAACAGGCGTGCGCGGATGCCGGGCTGACCCCCTGGAACGACCCGCAAAACCTCGACCCGGCCTTCACCCGCGTGCGCGTGCGCAACGCGGTGCTGCCGCTGCTCGAGGCCGAGCTCGGCCCCGGCATCGCCGAGGCGCTCGCCCGCACCGCGGATCAGCTGCGCGAGGACGCCTCTGCGCTCGACCACTTCGCCGAGGAGATCGTCGAAGAGCTGGCCGACATCGCCGAGGCGGGCATCTCGCTGCCGGTCAGTGCGCTCGCCTCGAACCCGCCCGCACTGCGGCAGCGGCTCATCCGGCTCGCGGTGCAGGGCGAGTTTCACCTCGCGCTCAGCCGGCAGCACACCCTCGAGGTCGCGCGGCTGGTCACCGACTGGCATGGGCAGGGGCCGCTCGACCTTCCGGGCCTCACCGTGAAAAGAGAAGGCGGCCTCATCGTCTTCAGTGCACGAGACTAGAGCCATGGAATTCAGCGACATCGAGGCCGACCTCAGCGACATCCTGTTCACCGAAGAAGAGATTCATGCGAAGCTCGCGGAGCTCGCCCGGCGCATCGAGACCGACTACGCCGGCACCAAGCCGCTGCTCGTCGGCGTGCTGCGCGGTGCGGTCATGGTCATGGCCGACCTTGCGCGTGAACTCACCATCCCCATCGAGATGGACTGGATGGCGGTGTCGTCCTACGGGTCGGGCACGCAGTCCAGCGGTGTCGTTCGCATTCTCAAAGACCTCGACACCGATCTGCACGGTCGCCACGTCATCATCGTCGAGGACATCATCGACAGCGGTCTGACCCTCTCGTGGCTGCGTGCGAACCTCTCGACGAGGGGCGCTGAGTCGGTCGAGATCGTCGCGCTGCTGCGCAAGCCGGATGCCGCCAAGGTCGAGGTCGACGTCAAGTACGAGGGCTTTCAGATTCCGAACGCCTTCGTCATCGGCTATGGCCTCGACTACGCGGAGCAGTACCGCAACCTGCGCGGCATCGGCGTGCTCGCCCCGCACGTCTACTCGTAACCCCGTCGCGCAACTCATGGGATCCGGCGAGACACGCCGGGCGGCGTGAACCTACACGGCGAGTCGCGATGGATCCCATGAGTTGCGAAGAGGGTGTGAGGCGCGTTACCCCCACGGCGAACATCCGGTATTCGCTCAGCGCGGTGCCGCTAACCTTGCAGACAGGTTTCGCTAGCAGGAAGGGGCCGGGCCGACCAGCCCGGGTCACATGGATTTCAAGCGCATTTTTCGCGGTCCGATTGTTTGGATCCTTCTTGCCCTCACCGGCGTCTGGATCGGCGCGAGCCTCATCTTCGCCCAGCCGCAGTACCAGGAGATCTCGGTCAAGCACGGCCTTGAGCTGCTCGATGGCGGCACGGTCACGGCCGCGAAGATCATTGACGGCGAACAGCGTGTCACCCTCGACCTGAGCAAGGCCGACGGCGACAAAGGCAAGCTCGTGCAGTTCTACTACGTCGCCCCGCGTGGCGAGGAGGTTGTCGCCGCGGTCACCAAGGCTGACCCCAAGGAGTTCACCGACGAGGTTCCGCAGTCGAACGCCCTGCTCTCGATCCTCGGCCTGCTGCTGCCGTTCATCATCATCGGCGCCATCTTCTGGTTCCTCATCTCGCGCATGCAGGGCGGCGGCGGCCGCGTCATGCAGTTCGGCAAGTCGAAGGCCAAGCTCGTCGGCAAAGAGAGCCCGACGGTCACCTTCGCCGACGTCGCCGGGTCGGATGAGGCCGTAGAAGAGCTCGAAGAGATCAAGGACTTCCTCAAGGACCCGGGCAAGTTCCTCGCCGTCGGAGCCCGCATCCCGAAGGGCGTGCTGCTGTACGGCCCTCCCGGAACCGGTAAGACCCTGCTCGCCCGCGCCGTCGCTGGCGAGGCCGGCGTGCCCTTCTATACGATCTCGGGTTCCGACTTCGTCGAGATGTTCGTCGGCGTCGGCGCGAGCCGCGTTCGCGACCTCTTCGACCAGGCCAAGCAGAACGCCCCGGCGATCATCTTCATCGATGAGATCGACGCTGTCGGCCGCCACCGCGGCGCCGGCATCGGCGGCGGCAACGACGAGCGCGAGCAGACGCTCAACCAGCTGCTCGTCGAGATGGACGGCTTCGACGCGAACGCCAACGTGATCCTCATCGCGGCAACCAACCGACCGGATGTGCTTGACCCGGCCCTGCTGCGCCCCGGCCGTTTCGACCGCCAGATCGGTGTTGACGCTCCCGACCTTCAGGGCCGCAAGCAGATTCTCGAGGTGCACGGCAAGGGCAAGCCGCTCGCCAAGGGTGTTGACCTCGAGGTACTGGCTCGCAAGACGCCCGGCTTCACCGGTGCTGACCTCGCCAACGTACTCAACGAGGCCGCGCTGCTGACCGCGCGCAGCAATGCGCAGCTCATCGACAACCGCGCCCTCGACGAGGCAGTTGACCGCGTCATCGCCGGACCCCAGCGACGCACGCGCCTGATGAACGACAAAGAGAAGCTCATCACCGCGTACCACGAGGGCGGTCACGCCCTCGCCGCAGCGGCGATGCGCAACACCGACCCCGTGACGAAGGTGACGATCCTGCCGCGCGGCCGTGCCCTCGGCTACACGATGGTGCTTCCCCTCGAGGACAAGTACTCGGTGACGCGCAACGAGCTGCTCGACCAGCTGACCTATGCGATGGGAGGCCGCGTCGCCGAGGAGATCGTGTTCCACGACCCGACGACCGGGGCATCCAACGACATCGAGAAGGCGACCTCGATCGCCCGACGTATGGTCACCGAGTACGGCATGAGCTCGGTTGTCGGCTCGGTGAAGCTCGGTGCCTCGCAGGGCGAGCCCTTCATGGGCCGCGACATGGGAGCCACCCGCGACTACTCCGACGAGATCGCCAAGACCATCGACGCCGAGGTGCGTGTTCTCATCGAGCAGGCGCACGACGAGGCCTGGCAGGTGCTCAACACCAACCGCGACCTTCTCGACCAGCTCGCCAGCGAGCTGCTCGAGAAGGAGACGCTCGACCACGTCGAGCTCGCGACCCTCTTCGAAAAGGTCGAGAAGCTACCGGAGCGCCCGCTGTGGCTCTCGAGCGACAAGCGCACCCTGTCGGATCGCCCGCCCGTGGCGATCCCGTCGAAGGCCCCGATCGACCCCACCGTCGTGGACGGTGGGGTGGACTCTGAGCCGCCGACTACCCCGAAGCCGCGCACGCCGCGCCCGCGCAAGACCCCCGGCGTGGCGACCGCCTAGCTCCATGGCTATCGACACCGCGCGCATCGAGGCGGCTGTTGCTGAAATCCTCGCCGCCATCGGCGAGGATTCTGCACGCCCCGGCCTCGCGACGACCCCGCAGCGGGTTGCCCAGGCCTACGGCGACTTCTTTGCCGGGCTCGGGGAGGATCCGCTTGACCACCTCGCCGACACCGTCGAGCTGGCCGAGGGCCAGCGCGGAGAGCTTGTGCTGCTGCGCGACATCGAGTTCCGCTCGGTCTGCGAGCACCACCTCCTGCCTTTCATCGGTACCGCCCACCTCGCCTACATTCCGGGCTCGCGGGTCGTCGGCCTCGGCAAGCTGCCCCGGGTGGTCGAGACCCTCGCGAGCCGCCCACAGCTGCAGGAACGCCTCACCGAGGAGATCGCTGATGCCCTTGATGTCGGCCTTGCCCCGGCCGGCGTCATGGTGGTGCTCGACGCCGTGCATGGCTGCGTTAGCGCGCGCGGCGTTCGCCAAGCGCGCAGCTCGACGGTCACAATGGCTACTCGCGGATCTTTGAGCGAGCCTGTTGCGCGCGCCGAGATCATGACCCTGATAGGCACCACCTCATGACCGTCGTTTTCGGAATCCTCAATGTCACCCCTGACTCCTTCAGCGACGGCGGACGCTGGGCCGACGTCGACGCGGCCGTCGAGCACGGACTTGAGCTGTTTGAGAACGGCGCTGACTTCGTTGACGTGGGCGGGGAGTCCACTCGTCCGGGCGCGGATCGCGTTGAGGAAGACGCGGAGCACGAGCGGGTGCTGCCCGTCATCGAGGGCCTCATTGAGCGCGGTGTCGCCGTGAGCGTTGACACCATGCGCGCCTCGACCGCTCGTCTCGCCATCGACGCTGGTGTGGCCATCATCAACGACGTGTCGGGCGGTCTCGCCGACCCCGAGATGCACGCCCTCATCGCCAGCACCGAGGTGGACTACGTCGCAATGCACTGGCGCGGCCTCGATCACCAGGATGCGGAATACGACGACGTCGTGCGCGACGTGCGGGAAGAGCTGAAGATGCGCATCGCCGAGCTCATCATTCACGGCGTCGCCGAGTCGCGCATCATCGTCGACCCGGGAATCGGCTTCGCCAAGAACGCGGACCAGAGTTGGCAGCTGCTCGGCAACCTCGGCGATCTGACGAGCCTGGAGAGCCGCGTGCTCGTCGGCGTCTCACGCAAGAGGTTCCTCGCGGATTTCGCAGCGGATGGCGCCCCCGCCTCCGACCGCGACGCCGCCACCGCCACCATCAGCGCGCTCGCGGCGCAGGCCGGGGCGTGGGGCGTGCGCGTGCACGACGTCGTCGCGACCCGCAGGACGCTGGACGTGTGGGACGCCTGGCAGCGCGGAGCGCGCGCGTGAGTGCCAACGACCACATCACCCTGACCGGGTTGCGGGCCTCCGCCTTTCACGGAGTGCTCGAGCAGGAGCGCCGCACCGGCCAGGTCTTCATCATCGACGTCACCATCTGGCTCGACCTCGAGGCGGCCGCCGCGAGCGATGATCTCGACCTCACCGTTCATTACGGCGAGCTGGCCGAGGAAGTCGTCTATTCGGTCGAGGGCGAGCCGGTGGACCTCATCGAGACGGTGGCGGAGCGCGTTGCCGCGGTGGCGCTGCTGCATCCTCCCGTCACCCGCACGATCGTCACCGTGCACAAGCCCTCCGCCCCGATCACGGTGCCGTTCTCTGACGTGTCGGTGACTATCGAGAGAAGTCGATGACGCGGGGCGTCCTGGCGCTGGGCTCGAACCTGGGCGACCGGGGGGCGACGATCGTGGAGGCCATTCGGCGGCTGGCGCTGGCGGATGGCGTCGAGGTGACTGCGGCATCCGCACTGTCGGAGACGGTGGCGCTAACGCCGAATGGTCTGGATGCGTCGGCGCCGAGCTACCTCAACGGGGTGGTGCTCATCGACACGACCCTGCAGCCGGTGGAGCTGCTTGCGCTGGCCAACCAGATCGAGGCCGACCTCGGACGTGTGCGCGGCGAACGCTGGGCCGATCGCACTCTCGATATCGACCTCATCGACATCGATGGGGTAGTGCTGAGCACCGAGAGCCTCACGCTGCCGCACCCGCGTGCCGCCGAGCGCAGCTTCGTGCTCGCGCCCTGGCTGTCGGTTGACCCCGAGGCGACCCTCTCCGGGTCGCGCGTGTCTGACCTTCTCGCCAGACTGGATGTGCCATGACCCGCACCCCTGTGTCGCTGCTGCTCGTGCTCGGCGCTGCCGGCGCGGTGGTCGGCTGGTTCGCTGAGCTGCTGCTCGTCGCGTCGGGCAAACCGGCGGTCATTCCGCCGATCACGCTCGGCATCGCCGTCGGCCTCATCGGGGTGCTGATTGTGCTGCTCGCGTTGCCGGTCTTCCGGGTGACTCGCAAGCTGCCGGGCGCGCGCGTTGATCCTTTCTACGCGACCCGCGTGGTGCTGCTCGCCAAGGCATCCAGCCTTGCCGGCGCGCTGGTCACCGGTCTGGCCGGGGCGGTCCTCGTCTTTCTGCTGACTCGGTCCGTTCTGCCCGCAGTAGGCTCGGTCACGATGGCGGTCGTTACCGTTGTCGGGGCAGTAGTGCTGCTGGTCGGCGGGCTTGTCGCCGAGAAGATGTGCACGCTGCCGCCCGAAGACGACGGTACGAAGGAGTCGCCCGCGTGACGAACGCCACCATTGACGACGAAGCATGGCAGCGGGTCTCGGCGAAGTACGTCATCGTCGATCTCATCGGCTACGTGATCTCCGGCCTGATGATGACCGCAATTTCGTTCGTGCCGCTCGTCGTGGCGCGCTGGGAGTTCGGCTGGGTCCCGCCGGTCGTCGTCGGTGCCGCCTCGCTCGTCATGATCGCGCTCACCCCGCGTCGCGTTCGGTCGATCGGCTACCACCTGCGCGATGACGACCTGCTGTTCAAACGCGGAATCATGTGGCAGCGCATTGTTGCTGTTCCCTACGGGCGGATGCAGCTGGTCGACATCAACCGCGGCCCCATCGCCCGCCTGTGCGGGCTCAGCGAGCTCAAGTTCGTCACCGCCGCCGCGGCGAGCGGTGTCGTCATTCCCGGTCTGCCCGAGCAGGTGGCCGAGGAGTTGAGAGACACGCTGGTGAGCCTCGCCGAGAGCCGCCGGGCGGGGCTGTGAACCCGACCTTCACCGACGGCGAGTGGCATCGCCTTCACCCCGCGACCCCGCTGCTCAAGGGCGGCATCGCCTTCATCGCGATCATCGGCTTCGTCATCGTGCAGCTGCGCGACGAGCTGATCAACAGCTTCTTCGGCGCTGACAACGACGGCGACCCGCTCATCTGGCTTCGCGAGAGCGGGCTCTTTGTTCCGGTGCTACTCGGCGTGCTTGTCGGCCTCCTGTTCTTCGTCGGCGGCTTCTACCTGTCGTGGCGCATGCACAGCTTTCGCATCACCGACGAGGTGGTCGAGGTGCGCAGCGGCGTGCTCTTTCGCACCAATCGCAAGGGTCGACTCGACCGCATCCAGGGCATCAACATCTCGAAGCCGTTTATCGCGCGCCTGTTCGGCGCCGCCAAGCTCGAGGTGAACGTCGCGGGGCAGGATGCCAACGTGCAGCTCGCCTACCTCGGTGCGACCGCGGCGGATGAGCTTCGGGCCGACATCCTGCGGCTCGCATCGGGCACGCAGGAGGCCGCGCCCGACAAGGCCGCGGCAGGCAGCGGCGACGTGATCCGCGACCGGGTGAACGAGCTGCTCGCGCCCGAGCTCGATCCCGCCGCTCTGCGTGCAGAGTCCGTCGTGACCATGAACCTCGGCCGGGTCATCGGCTCGCTGCTGCTCGGTGACGCAACCGTCACGCTGCTGCTGGTGATCGCCGGCATCTGCGTCTTCGCCGGAGTGACCGACTCGCCCGTCTTTCTCTTTGGCGTGATCCCCGGTGCGATCGGCGTCGTGAGCTACTACGCGAGAAAGTTCACGCGTTCGCTGCGCTACACGATCGCGGGCACCCCCGACGGCGTGCGCATCGGCTACGGCCTGCTGTCGACGACGAACGAGACGCTGCCTCCCGGCCGCATCCACGCGGTGCAGGTCAGTCAGCCGCTGCTCTGGCGCATTCCCGGCTGGTGGCAGATCAAGGTGAACCTCGCGGGCAAGTCGTCGACGAACGGCACAGCCAACCAGGAGAACACGACGATTCTGCCAGTCGGCAACCGTGACGATGTGCTCGCGGTGCTCGCGCTGGTGCTGCCCTCGCTCGCGGGCGAGCCGCTGATCGGCCATGGCCTGCTCGGTGAGCCGGGCGATGGCTATGTGAACTCGCCGCGCCGCGCGGCGGTCATCCGCTGGTTCTCGTGGCGGCGCAACGGGCTCGCAATCGCGGATGGCGCGGTGCTTTTGCGCAAGGGAGCCATCTGGCGCGAGCTGATCATCGTTCCGCTCGCGCGGGTGCAGAGCGTGGCCCTGCAGGTCGGCTGGCTGCGCCGCCGCCTGCGCGTCGCGACCCTGCGCGTCCACACCGTCGCCGGCCCTGTCACACCGTCCATCGGAGCGGTGGATGACGCTACAGCCCGCGAACTCTTTCAGGCCATAACTGCGGCCGCCGTCGACCACGGCTCTCGTGACACCACGCAGCGCTGGCGCGCCCATGGCTGAGCGCAGCGGACGCCTCGGCATCGGCATCATCGGCGCGGGCCGTGTCGGACCCGTGCTCGGTGCCGCGCTCTCCGGCGCGGGCCACGCGATCGTCGGCATCAGCGCGGTGAGTGAGGCCAGCCGCGACCGCGCTGACGCCATGCTGCCCGGCGTGCCCATTCTCGAGATTCCCGATGTCATCGAGCGCAGCGAGCTCGTTATCCTCGCCGTGCCGGAGTCGCAGCTCGAGCAGCTTGTGGCTGGCCTGGCGGCGGCTGGCGTGTGGCAGCCGGGGCAGCTTGTGCTGCACACGGCTGCGGGCTTCGGAGTGGATGTTCTCGCGCCCGCGACCGCGCAGGGCGCGATTCCGCTCGCAGTGCATCCCGCCATGGCTTTCACCGGCACCAGTGTCGACCGGTGGCGCCTGCACGAGAGCTACTTCGCCGTGACGGCCCCGACCGTGGTGCAGCCGATCGGTCAGGCTCTTGTCGTCGAGATGGGCGCGGAGCCCATCATCGTCGCCGAGGAGGACCGCGCGGCCTATGCCGAGGCGATCGCCATCGCGACGAGCTTTTCTGCGGCGATCGTGGGGCAGTCCATGGGCATCCTGCAGAAGCTCGGCATTGAGCAGCCCGGTCGTCTCATCGCGCCGCTCGTGCGCTCATCAGTAGAGAACGCGCTGGGCGTGCAGGTGGCCGATAGCATCGACCTGTCTGAGCTGGAGGAGTAACACCGTGAGCACCACCCCCGTAGTTCTGACGACGATCAAAGAACTGCGTGAGGCTCTCAGCGGGCCGGTCGCGTTCGTGCCCACCATGGGTGCGCTGCATGACGGGCACCTCGAACTCGTCGATCGTGCGGCTTCGCTGGCCGCAACCGTCGTGGTCTCGATCTTCGTCAACCCGCTGCAGTTTGGCCCGAACGAAGACCTCGACCGCTACCCACGCACGCCCGAGGCCGACCTCGAGAAGCTGGCAGCGCACGGCGTGCACTACGTCTTCATGCCCTCCGTCGATGAGCTCTACCCCCAGTGGCCGATCGCCACGAAGGTCAGCGCCGGCGCGGTCGGCACCATGTACGAGGGCCGTTCGCGCCCCGGCCACTTCGACGGCGTGCTTACCGTCGTGGCGAAGCTCCTCGGCATCGTGCGCCCCGACTACGTCGTCTTCGGCCGCAAAGACGCCCAGCAGGTGTTTCTCGTCAGCCGCATGGTTGCCGACCTCAACATTGCAACCCGGGTGGATGTCGTCGACACCGTGCGCGAAGCCGACGGCCTTGCCCTCAGCAGCCGCAACCGCTACCTCGACGACCGGGAGCGCCGGGCCGCCCGCGTGCTCAGCCAGGCGCTCGAGGCTGCGGCGTCATCGTCTGATCGCGGGGTCGATCCCGCGCTGGCTGCCGCGCAGTCCGTTCTCATGGGCGAACCGCTCGTGCAGCTCGACTACCTGGTGATCGTCAGCCCGACGACCCTGCTTCCCGTCGACGAGGGCTACAAGGGCAAGGCGATCGTGCTCATCGCCGCGAGAGTCGGCTCGACCCGGCTCATCGACAACGAGCCGATACTCTTGACCGCGTGACTGATGCACCCGTAGAGCCCACCGCCGAAGAGATATCCGAGCAGAAGGCCGTTCGCCTGGCGAAGCGCGACCGTCTCAACGAGAGCGGCGCAGAGGCCTACCCGGTCGGGGTGCCGATCACCGCACAGATCGCCGAGGTTCGCGCGAAGTACGCCGACCTCGAGATCGACACCGCGACGGGCGACACGGTCGGCGTTGCGGGTCGCGTCGTGCACCTGCGCAACACGGGCAAGCTGTGCTTCGCCTCGCTGCAGTCGGGCAACGGCGAGCGCATTCAGGCCATGGTCTCGCTGGCCGAGGTTGGCGAGGAGTCGCTTGACAACTGGAAGGAGCTCGTCGACCTCGGTGACCACTTGTTCGTCAGCGGCGAGGTCATTTCGAGCCGTCGCGGCGAGCTGTCGGTTCTCGCGACGGAGTGGAAGATCGCGGCGAAAGCCGTGCTGCCGCTGCCGAACCTGCACTCCGAGCTGAGCGACGAGGCGCGCGTGCGCAGCCGCTACCTCGACCTGATCGTGCGCGAGCAGGCCCGTTTCACCGTGCGCGCCCGTGCTGCCGTCAACGCCTCACTGCGCGCCACCTTCACTGGCCACGAGTACCTCGAGGTCGAGACCCCGATGCTGCAGGTCATGCACGGCGGCGCCTCCGCGCGCCCCTTCATCACCCACTCCAACGCCTTCGACACCGAGCTGTACCTGCGCATCGCGCCGGAGCTCTTCCTCAAGCGCGCCGTCGTTGGCGGCATCGAGCGCGTCTTCGAGATCAACCGCAACTTTCGCAATGAGGGCGCCGACTCCACGCACTCGCCAGAGTTCGCGATGCTCGAGGCGTACCAGGCCTACGGCGACTACAACCAGATGGCCGAACTCACGCAGGAGCTGATTCAGAACGCCGCGATCGCGGTCGCCGGCAGCACGACCGTCACCTGGGCCGACGGCACAGAGTACGACCTCGGCGGTGAGTGGGACCGCGTCTCGATGTACGGCTCGCTCTCGGAGGCCCTCGGCGAGACCATCACGGCCGAGACCACCCTCGAGCACCTGGAGGCCATCGCGAAGCCGCTCGGCATAGAGGTCGCCCAGCCGATCCCCGGCAAGTACGTCGAAGAGCTGTGGGAGCACTTCATCAAGGGCGATCTCACCCGCCCCACCTTCGTCATGGACTTTCCGCTCGACACCAGCCCGCTGGTGCGCGCACACCGCTCGACGCCGGGTGTGGTCGAGAAGTGGGATCTCTACATCCGTGGGTTTGAACTCGCGACCGGCTACTCCGAGCTCGTCGACCCCGTCGTGCAGCGTGAGCGTTTCGTCGAGCAGGCGAAGCTCGCCAGCCGCGGCGACCTCGAGGCGATGCAGCTCGACGAGGAGTTTCTGCGGGCCCTCGAGCACGGCATGCCGCCGAGCGGCGGAATGGGCATGGGCATCGACCGCCTGCTGATGGCGATCACCGGACTGGGAATCCGCGAGACGATCCTCTTCCCGCTGGTGAAGTGATGGCCGACGAGAAGAAGCCGCACATCTCGAACACCCGCTTGGCGATCTGGATCGTCGGCGGTGTCTTCGCCGTCTACCTGATCGTCTCGGGGCTTATCGGCATCCTCGGCTAGCCGCGAGGCTTGAGCCGAATACCTGGCAGCTCGGGGGCGGGGAGTGCGCGACCCGGGTACGCCGGGATCGCGCCGAAGGGGCCCGCCGCATCCTCGCCGTTGATCACGTCGGTCTGCCACTCGTCGCGGTAGGCGACGATGTCGTCGTGGCTGCGGCCGATGAAGTTCCACCACATGACGATGCTCTCGCCGAAGGGCGCACCGCCGATGAGCAGCAGGCGCGCGCCCTCCGCGCCGGCGGTCAGTTTCAGAGAGGTCTGGCCGGTGTCGCGGAACGCGAGGTGACTGGCCGGCAGCTCCTCGTCGTCGACCGAGAGCGAGCCGGTGTCGAGCAGCACGCCGTGCTCGAAGCTTGGGTCGATCGGCAGGTCGATCGAGGCGAGAGCGGGCAGGTCGATCTGCGCCCCGAGAATCGGGCTGAAGGCGGTTGCCGTCGACGTGCTGCCGAGAAGGCTGCCGAGAAAGACGCGCACGATCGCATCGCCGAAGGCCACCGGCTGCGGCTCGTAGTGCTCGAAAAACGGCGCTGTGCTCCTCGTGGCATCCGGCAGCGCGACCCAGAGCTGCGCACCGTGCAGCTCCGTCGTGGCCGCTGTCGAGACTTCAGAATGCTGGATGCCGCGCCCCGCGGTCATGAGATTGAGCTCGCCCGGCCGCACCATCGCGTGCGCCCCCGTCGAGTCACGGTGCTCGATCTCACCCTGGAACAGCCAGCTCACGGTCTGCAGCCCCGTGTGCGGATGCGGCGGCACCGTCATCGCGCCGGGCCCGCTGACCGGGTCTGGGCCGTAGTGGTCGACGAAGCACCACGCTCCGATGAGGCTGCGCTGGCGCTGTGGCAGTGTGCGGCGCACGTTCATGGCCCGCGGGCCGCCCAGCGGCACGTCGCGCGGCTCGAGAATGCGGCTGCCTGACGTGGCATCCGCCACGATCTCGTTCGGGTCGCGTTCGAGGTTGCTCACAGGCGAAATGCTACGCGCCTCGGTGCTGCCGACCGGTCTGCCGCATCCATTTGCGCCAGATGACAACTCTGACCGCGAGAAAAGCGTCATGTGGCGCAAATCGATGCCTGAGCGGGTGACTACGCGGACTCGCGCCAGACGATCTGGGTTGGCAGCATTGTGCCAAGTGCGGCCGGGGGCGTGCCGTTGACGATGCCGAGAACAACGGATGCCGCCTCGCGCCCCAGAAGGTCGGCTGGCTGTCGCACGGTCGACAGCGGCGGCTGGCAGCGCACGGCCCAGTCGCTGTCGTCGAAGCCGACGATACCGACGTCGTCGGGCACAGAGCGACCGGCTTCGCGCAGCACGTCCATGGCGCCGACGCCGATGGCATCCGAGCTGGCGAAGACGCCGTCGAGGTCGGGCGCGCGGCGCAGCAGCTCGCGCATGCCCTCGACGCCGCTCGTGCGGGAGTACAGGGGAACGTCGATGACGAGGCTCTCGTCGAAGCGGTCTCCGAGGGCATCGCGAAAGCCGGCGAGTCGCTCGGCGCCGGAGTCGCGGTCGAGCGCCGCGGCGATCATGCCGACCCTCGTCCGGCCGGTGTGCAGCAGCCGCGTGGTGATGTCGCGGGCCGCCGTGCGGTTGTCGATGCCGACGTACGGCGTGTCGGGGGCGGTAGACGGGTGGCCGACGAAGACCGCGGGCAGACCGATCTGCGAGATCGCGGCCGAGATGGGGTCGTGCTCACGGGCGGAGACGATGATGGCGCCATCCACGAAGCCACCCCGAAGGTAGTCGGCGATGCGGCTGCTGTCGCGCTCGGAGCCGATGATCAGGCAGACCAGCTGGTAGTCCGACTCCGAGAGCCTCTCGTTGGTGCCGAGCAGAATTGCGCCGATGTTGGGGTCTTCGAGAAAGACCGAGTGCGGCTCGTGCACGATCAGGGCGATGGCTCTCGTGCTCTGGGTGACGAGGTTACGGGCGGCCATGTTGCGCACGTAGCCGACCTTCTCGATCGCCTTCTCGATCGCCTCGCGGGAGGCATCACTCACGTATGGTTCGCCATTGAGCACGCGCGAGACAGTGCCCCGCGACACCTTCGCCTCGGCCGCCACATCGAAGATCGTTGCCCGGCGCGGGCGCTCGACGTTGTTGGCCATGGCCCCATGCTATCGCCCGTGTTTACGGGCCTGTGAACGTGCACGCTTGACATTTGTGCACGGCAGTATTTAGTCTGTGCACGTTCACAGAAAATCGTCGACAATCTCGTTCTGTCGGTTCTGTGCACGTTCACAGACATTCGCCAAAGGAGGCCCCCGTGAGTAGCACTGCTGCCGCCCATGTCTCCCGCTGGTCCACCGATGCGCTCGTGCTCGGCTGCGACTACAACCCCGAGCAGTGGCCAGAGAGCGTCTGGCCCTCCGATATCGACCTCATGCGCGAAGCGGGCGTCACCCTCGTCGCCATCAACATCTTCGGTTGGGCGAGCCTCGAGCCGCGCCCCGGCGAGTACAACTTCGGTCCCCTCGACCGCATCATCGCGCTGCTGCACGAGGGCGGAATCCGGGTGAACCTCGGCACCGCGACCTCGTCGCCGCCCGCGTGGCTGACGCTGCAGCACCCCGAGATCCTGCCGGTCACCGCCGACGGAACGACCCGCTGGCCCGGCGGCCGCCAGGCTTGGTGCCCGAGCTCGCCCGTGTTCCGCGAGGCCGCGCTCGGCCTCGTGCAGAAGGTCGCAGAGCGCTACGGATCCCACCCCGCCGTGCAGCTTTGGCACGTCTCCAATGAACTCGGCTGCCACAACGCGCTCTGCTACTGCGACGTGTCGGCCGCCGCGTTCCGCCGCTGGCTCGAGGCGCGCTACGGCACCATCGACGCGCTCAATGACGCCTGGGGCACGACCTTCTGGAGCCAGCGCTACGGCAGCTGGGATGAGATTCTGCCGCCGCGTCTCACCCTCTCGGTCAACAACCCGACGCAGAAGCTCGACTTCTCGCGCTTCAGCTCTGACGAGCTGCTCAACTACTACCGCAGCGAGGCCGAGATTCTGCGGTCCCTCAGCGACCGCCCGGTCACCACGAACTTCATGGTCACCGCGCACATTCGCACGCAGGACTACTGGAGCTGGGCTGCTGGCGTCGATGTGATTGCCAACGACCACTACCTCGACCACCGGCTGCCGCGTCCAACCAGTGAACTCGCCTTCGCCGCCGACCTCACCCGCGGTCTCGCGGGCGGCGCCCCGTGGATGCTCATGGAGCAGTCGACGAGCGCCGTGAGCTGGCAGCCCTACAACGTGGCCAAGCAGCCCGGCGAGATGCTGCGCAACACGATGACGCACATTGCCCGAGGCGCGGATGCCGCCTGCTTCTTCCAGTGGCGCGCCTCACGCCAGGGTGCAGAGAAGTTCCACTCCGCTCTGCTGCCGCACGCGGGCACCGACTCCGACATCTGGCGTGAGACCGTCGAGCTCGGCGCGACGCTGGGCCGACTCGCCGAGCTCACCGGCACGCGGGTCGAGGCGTCGGTCGCCATGGTCTTCAGCTGGCAGAGCTGGTGGGCCGCCGAGGGCGACTCGCAGCCGTCGTCTGCCGTTCGCTATCTCGAGCAGGTGCATGCCGCATACGAGGCCCTCCGCGCCAACGGCGTGACCGTCGACATGGTGGCACCCGGCGCGTCCGTCGACGGCTATGACCTGGTGGTCGTCCCGAGCCTCTACCTCGTCGAGGATGCCGCGGTCGGTGTCATCGAGGAGTACGTCGCTGGCGGCGGAACCGCCCTCGTCACCTTCTTCTCTGGCATCGTCGATGGCGACGACCGCATCCGTCTCGATCCGACCGGCGTCATCCCTCCAGGAGCGTTCGCCGACGTGCTCGGAGCGTGGACGGAGCAGTTCTTCCCGCTGCTGCCCGACCAGGCGGTGCAGCTGAGCGACGGCGCAGCGGCCAGCATCTGGACCGAGCGAGTGCGCCTCTCGGGCGCCGAGAGCGTCGCAACCTTCGTCGACGGCCCGGTTGCTGGCTCACCCGCGATCACCCGCAACCGCTTCGGCGCCGGCACCGCGTTTTACGTCGCGACTGCGCTCGAGCCCGCTGCCTTTGCATCGACAGTGGCCGGAATCCTCGACGAGGTTGCGATCAGCCGTCTCGACCTGCCCGAGGGCGTCGAGCTGGTCGTGCGCTCGAACGCACACGCTCGCTACACGATTGTCATCAACCCCACGGCCGGCGAGGTCTCCGTCGCACTCGCCGGTCGTGAGCTCATCACCGCGGAGTCGACCGATCGACTGCGCGTGCCCGCAGGCGCTGTTCGCGTGCTGCGAGAGGAGAGGCAGACCAATGACGCGTGACACTACGGCTCGTCGACGACGGGGCATCCGGCATCCGGCGGCCCTCGCCATCTTCCTTGGCCCCTTCGGAGTGCTCTTCGCGCTCTTCTACCTCGTGCCCATCGGCTACGCGGTGTACCAATCGCTGCTTACCGTCGAGCGCCAGGGCACCTTCGGCAAGGCGACCCAGATCTTCGGCGGGCTCACGCAGTACGTGCAGGTCTTTCAGAACGAGGCCTTTTGGAGCTCGGTGCTGCGTGTGCTCACCTTCGGCATCGTGCAGGTTCCGGTCATGCTCGGTCTCGCCCTGCTGCTCGCGCTGCTGCTCGACTCACCGTTGGTCAAGGGCAAGAAGTTCTTCCGCCTCGCCTTCTTCGTGCCCTACGCCGTACCCGGCGTCATCGCAGCGATCATGTGGGGCTTCCTCTACTCGCCGAAGCTGTCCCCCTTCACGGCGATCACCGGCCAGGTCGACTTCCTCGGCGCTGACCTCGTGCTCTGGGCGATCGCCAACGTGGTGACCTGGGTCTACGTCGGCTACAACATGCTGATCATCTACTCGGCGCTGTTGGCGGTGCCGACTGAGATCTATGAGGCTGCCCGCCTCGATGGCGCATCCCAGGCGCGCATCGCCTGGTCGATCAAGATTCCGCTCGTGCGTCCGGCGATCACGCTGACCGCGATCTTCTCCATCATCGGCACCCTGCAGTTGCTCGCCGAGCCGCAGGTCTTCAAGAGCTTCACCTCGGCCGTCACGAGCACCTTCACGCCGAACCTCGCGATCTACTCGACGGCGGCGGTGCCCAACGTTAACCTCGCGGCTGCCTTCTCGGTGGTGCTCGCGCTCTTCACCTTCGCGCTCTCGTTCGGGGTGCTGAAGTTCACGCAGCGAAAGGATGACGCATGAGCTCGACGGTGAGTACGCGCGGTTCCGCGCGCGAGAGCCTGCTCTCGCGCAGCGCAGCAATGCTCGTGATGCTGATCTGCGCCTTCTACTTTCTGGTGCCGATCTGGTGGCTGTTCGTCGCCTCAACGAAGGATCGCTCGCAGTTCACTACGACGAATCCGCTGTGGTTCGGCGACTTCAATCTCTTCGAGAACGTGGTCAACCTCGCGACCTACCGTGATGGCGTCTTCTTCCGCTGGATGCTGAACAGCATTCTCTACGCCGGTGCCGGCGCCCTTCTCGCGACCCTCTTCTCGACGATGGCGGGCTACGCGATCGCCAAGTACGCCTTTCGTGGCCGCGAGGCCGCGTTCAACATCATTCTCGGTGGCGTTCTGGTTCCTGCGACCGCGCTCGCGCTTCCGCTCTTCCTGCTGTTCAGCCAGATCGGCGCGACCAACACCTTCTGGTCGGTGTTCCTGCCGAGCCTGGTGAGCCCTTTCGGTGTCTACCTCGCGCGCATCTATGCCTCATCCAGCGTGCCCGACGAGATCATCGAAGCGGCCCGCATCGACGGTGCCGGTGAGGTGCGCACCTTCTTCACCGTGGCGACGCGACTCATGGCGCCCGCGATGGTGACGATCTTCCTGTTCCAGTTCGTCTCGATCTGGAACAACTTCTTCCTGCCGCTGATCATGCTTCGGGACGAGTCGCTCTTCCCGGTCACCATGGGCCTCTACGTGTGGAACACGCAGGTCAGCCAGATTCCCGAGATTCGCGCCTACGTCATCGTCGGCGCCCTGCTCTCGATCATTCCGCTCATCATCGCCTTCCTCGGCCTGCAGCGCTTCTGGCGCAACGGGCTCGGGGCTGGCGGCCTGAAATGAGCGGTCACAAGCCCAATCGGTCCGGACCGAGCGGTACCCAACGCATCACAGTTGATCCAAGGAAGGAACACCACATGTCCCACCGCACCGCATTGGCCGGAGGAGCACTGCTGCTCATCTCGGCCCTCGCGCTCTCGGCCTGCTCCCCCGCGGGAGGCAACGGCGGCACCGACGCCGCTGCCTGCACCCCCTCGGAGGGCAAGGTCAACCTCACGTTCACCTCATGGCTGCCCGGCATGGAAGATGCTGCCGCCATCTGGAACAAAGAGAACCCCGATATCCAGGTTGAAGTTCAGACCGGCCCCAACGGCAACGGCGGAACCTACAAGAACTTCTTCAACCAGATCGAGGCCGGCAACGCCCCCGACCTCGGCCAGATCGAGTACGACGCGCTGCCGAACTTCCGTGTGCAGGATGGCGTTGTGAACCTCGCCGACTGCGCCGGAGTCACCGACGCCAAGAGCAAGTTCATCGACTGGACCTGGAACCAGGTCACCTTCGGCGAGGACAACGCCGTCTACGCGATCCCGCAGGACATCGGACCGGAGGCGCTGTACTACCGCGCCGACCTGTTCGAGGCTGCCGGAATCCCCGTGCCAACCACATGGGACGAGTACGCGGCTGCTGCAGAGCAGATCAAGGCGCAGGGTGGCTACATCACCAACTTCTCGCAGTCCGACATCAACGCCTTCGCCGGACTCGTCTGGCAGGCCGACGGCCAGTGGTTCTCCAACGACGGTGAGAACTGGGATGTGAAGCTCGACTCCGAGGAGTCGACGAAGGTCGCCGACTACTGGCAGGGTCTGCTCGACAAGGACCTCGTCGGCACGGTCGCCCCGTGGACCGACGAGTGGAACGCCGCCTACAACTCCGGTGAGATGTGGACCTGGGTCTCTGCTGTCTGGGGAGCCAACACCATCTCGAGCGGCGCCCCCGACACGAGCGGCAAGTGGGCGGTTGCCCCCATGCCGCAGTGGAAGGCGGGCGAGTCTGCCGCCGGCAACTGGGGCGGCTCGACCACCGCAGTTCTGAAGGGCAGCAAGCACCCCTACGAGGCCGCGCAGTTCGCTCTGTGGCTGAACACCGACCCCGAGGCGCTCACCTCGATGAACAAGTCGGCGAACATCTACCCGGCCACCGTTGACGGTGCCTCGCTCCCGGCCTTCGCCGATGGCCTGGACTTCTACGGCGGACAGAAGATCTACGACGTGTTCGCTGACGCTGCCAAGAACGTCAACCCCGACTTCACCTGGGGTCCGACGATGACGCAGACGTACACCGATGTCGCCGACGGCTTCTCTGCAGCAGTCTCGGGATCCGGCACGCTTCTTGACGCGCTCAAGAGCGGGCAGGATAAGACGATCGCGGCACTGAAGGCCGCGGCAATTCCAGTCAAGGGATAGTCATCGCCTCACGCATCATCCACCTCCGCGCCGCGGGTACCAGCTTCGTGCTGGATGCCCGCGGCGCGGTCGTGCCCGCTGTCATTCACTGGGGTGCCGACCTCGGCGCCCTGACCGACGCCCAGCTCGAGACGCTCGCCGACTCGCGCGTTCGCGTCGTCGGTCCGAGCGCCGCCGACACCCCGATGCGCCTCGGCCTCGTGCCGCTGCTGTCAGACGGCTGGACAGGCTTGCCGGGCCTCGAGGGTGCAACCCTCTCCCTATCGGCGGTCGAGCCGGTCGAGACCGGAATTCTCGTGACTCTCACCGGCGACGGGCTGTCGCTCGTGGTCGAGCTTCTGCTCGACGCGCACGGCGTGCTGCACGCTCGCAACCGCCTCACCAACACGGGCGCCCAGCCCTATGCGCTCGCATCGCTGCCGACCGTGCTTCCGCTGCCGCCCGTCGCCCAGGAGCGCCTCGACTTCACCGGGGTGTGGGCAGGGGAACGGGAGCCGCAGCGCTCCGGCATCCAGCACGGCACCTGGCTGCGCGAGTCGCGCCACGGCCGCAACGGCCACGACGACTCCTACGTCACCGTTGCAGGCACTCCCGGCTTCGGCTTTCGCCACGGCGAGGTCTGGGCCCTGCACCTCGGCTGGAGCGGCGACAAGCGCACCTGGATCGACCGGTCGGCCGTTGGGCTGACCACGATCGCGGCGGGGGAGCTGCTCACCCCCGGCGAGATTCGACTTGCGCAGGGCGACGAGTACGTCAGCCCGTGGGCCTACGCCGCCTGGTCGGACGCCGGACTCGACGGCCTCTCGTCTCGGTTTCATGGCATGTTTCGGGCGCTGCCGGCGCATCCGTCGTCTTCTCGTCCTCTCACGCTCAACACGTGGGAGGCCGTGTACTTCGAGCAGGACCTCACCCGCCTCGGTGCGCTCGCCGATCTCGCGGCCGGCGTCGGCGTCGAGCGATTCGTTCTCGATGACGGATGGATGACGGGGCGCATCGACGACCGCCGCGCCCTCGGCGACTGGACCGTCGACCCCGCGCGCTGGCCCGAGGGCCTTGGCCCGCTGATCGACCGGGTTCGCGGCGCCGGCATGCAGTTCGGCCTCTGGGTGGAGCCTGAGATGGTCTCGCTCGACTCGACTCTCGCGCTCGAGCACCCCGAATGGGTGCGGGGTGGCACGCGATCGTGGCGCCACCAGTTTGTGCTCGACCTGTCGAATGACGCAGCGCGCGAGCACGTGCGCGACGCCCTGCTCGCCCTGCTCGACGCGTACCCGATCGACTACCTCAAGTGGGACATGAACCGCGACCAGCTCGGCGGCTCGGTGCACGCCCAGGTGAGCGCCACCTACCGCCTGATGGATGAGCTGCGCGCCGCGCACCCGGGCCTCGAGATCGAATCGTGCTCGTCGGGCGGCGGTCGCATCGACGCGGGCGTGCTCGCGCGCACCCAGCGGGTGTGGCCCTCTGACACAAACGACGCCCACGATCGGCAGTCGATCATGCGCTGGACCAGCCTGCTCGTGCCGCTGGAGTACTTCGGCGCCCACGTCGGGTCCGCGCCCGCGCACACCACGGGGCGCTCGCAGTCGCTCTCGTTCCGCCTCGCCACCGCCCTCTTCGGGCACGCCGGCATCGAGTGGGACCTCGCCGCGGCGACCCCCGCAGAGCTGCAGTCGCTCGGCATCTGGGCGCAGCGCTATCGCGAGCTGCGCGGCCTGCTGCATTCCGGCGACCTCGTGCGCAGCGACGACCTCGGCGACCCCACCGTCACCGGCGTTGTCGCCGCCGACCGCTCCGAGGCGGTCTTCGCCATCGCGTGCCTGCAGAGTCCGCGGGAGTCGGTGCGGCTCACGCGCCGTCTTCCGGGTCTCGACCCGGCTCTCGAGTACCGGGTGTCGGTCGTCGACCTCGGGGCAGCGCCTTTGACCCACGCGGGCATCCCGCCCGCCTGGGTGGCTGACGGCATCACGCTGACCGGTGCGGTGCTCGGCGCCGTCGGGCTCGAACCGCCGCTGCTCATGCCCGATGAGGCCATCGTCGTGAAGCTGGTCGCGGTCGAACGCTCGTAGGCTGGGGGCATGGCGACGGTGGTTCGAGTGCTGCTCTGGCTGGTGGTCGCCGCCGCATCCGTCTCGCTTGTCGTGGTCGGTGTTCTCGGCATGATCGCGAAAGGCTGACCCGTGGACCGCAAGACGTCGCGTCTCATCATGACCGCCGCCCTCGTCGGCTCGATCGCCCTGATCGCGGTTCTCTACTTTCTGCAGGCGACGTAGAGTTGTTGCGTGCCTGAAGACCTGTTCTGGGGAATCATCTACTCCCTCGCCCCCACCGTTCTCATGGGGCTGCTGTTCTGGTTTGTCATGCGCTCGATCATTCGAGCCGACAGCACCGAGCGCAAGGTCTACGCCGAGATCGAGGCTGAAGAGCGCGCGAAGCTCACGGCTGAGAAGTAACGAGCAGCTCGCCGATCTCGCAGTCGAGTGCCTCGCAGATCGCCGTCAGGGTCGAGAAACGGATCGCCTTGGCTCGGTCGTTCTTGAGGATCGACAGGTTGACGATGCTCACGCCCACGATCTCGCTGAGCCGAGTCAGCGTCATGCCGCGCTCAGCGAGCAGCTCGTCGAGGCGGCAGTGCACGCCGGTGACCTCCTCGTCGTCGGTGGGCGGCATTAGACGAGACCCTCGGTGTCGGCCTTGAGCTTCTGGCCGGCCTCAAAGATGCCGAGCACGATGGCGAGCCCGACGCCGGCGAGGAAGGGGGCTAGGTTGAACTCCGCCGCGAAAATCAGGTCGGAGCGCCCTTCTTTCGGCCCAGCGATCTCGAGCAGCGCGCGAGTGGTTGCGGTCGTCGATAGCAGCAAAGCCGCGAATGGGCCGAGCATGAGCGCAATCGCGGCGGCGATGCCGCTGTAGATGACCGACTGGCGAAAGGGATCGCCCTTGAGCCAGCGCCACCCCATAAACGCGAGCGCGAGTGTCACGATCAGCGCGACGAGAGTGTTGACCGCGTTGGCGGCGATGAAGGTGGCAACCACCCCCGTCGAGAGGCCCGTAGCGCTGAGAGAAGCCTCGGTATACGTGGCCGCGGTGAGCCCGCGGTCCTGGCCAAACTCTCCGGCGGGTACGGCGGTGTCGGTGAAAACCGGGAAGTGGATCTCGCCCGACGAGACCTGGCCGACGGTCGTCACAACGAAGCTGACGAGGATGAAGGCCGCGACGATCAGCGCGCCGATGGTCACCACCCAGATCGACACGCGGTCGCCCATGGTGACCCACGCAGGTTCTTTCTTTACGGCCACGGGGGCCTCCTAACGATTATCGATAACAACGAATATCGTTAAGCTACGTCACTCAGCGCTGCAGTGCAAGCGCCTCCGCAAGCTCGGTGACGAGTCGGTCGCAGTCCGCAGCGTCGAAGGGCAGCGGTGGGCGAATCTTGAGGATGTTGTTGTCGACCCCCGACGCCGACAGCAGCACTCGCCGCCGCCGCAACTCGTTCACGACGGCCAGGGTCTCGGCGGTCGCCGGCCTTCCCTCGCGCTCGAGTGAGACGCCGATGAAGAGGCCGGCACCCCGCACATCGGCGATCAGCGGGCTGTCGATCGCGCCAAGGTCACGCAGCAGGCGCTCGCCGATCACGCGGGCGTTCTCGATGAGTCCCTCGTCGCG